>Ga0160502_100030_pt1 | contig 235024 bp, 204 predicted proteins | sample DIDnMG_14_FD_108237 | JGI IMG/M metagenome (GOLD analysis project Ga0160502, IMG submission 108237) | Enriched soil microbial communities from UW Madison campus, WI, USA - DID2933_E24_Xylan MG | ecosystem: Environmental > Terrestrial > Soil > Unclassified | place: USA: Madison, Wisconsin... | reverse complement strand
TCGTTACCGGTTCCGTCCTTCTCGATGTTTACCGTAATGTAAGGATAGTTCGAAACGGTATGCTCAAATTCAATAAAACCGTTTTGGGCGTAACCTTTAACCGATTCGCTTCGTAATCGACTGGTTGGATCGTATTCGGCAATTAAAACACGTACTTTATGGGTGTCGCCTTTGTCTACTTTAACTTTAACGAATAATTGATCACCAACTTTTGCCCGTGTTAAAAGTACTTTCTTAACCCCAGCATAAGCTCGTGTTGCGGTTACTTTTAGCTGGCCGTTCTCATTTATTGCATTGGCTCCGTGTTGTGTTTCGAATTCACCGGTTCCCGAACGAAAATCGTCACTATGAAGGGTTCTGGTTTCATTATTCCATTGTACCAGTCGGTCGAGTGCGTCATACTGAAAGGTTTCAAAATGATTAAATGCATAATTTCGTCTTTCGTTAAGGTTACCGGTTCGGGGTTCAAATTGATAATCTATTGTAAATTCAGGCCTTGAATCAGGTGTTTCCCAATTAGGATGATAGGTGTCTCTTAGGAGAAGATAGCCATATTTATCGTAAAGATTGCTTACTTGTTGGTCGTTGCCAAAAGTTCCTCGTGTAAGCTGATCTCTGGAGTTTACAGTATGTTCGGTCCATAATATTTGTCCGTTACTATCGTCGGATATCTGGTAGCGATAGCCAAAACGATATCCATACCGAAAGGTTTTCGAACTGTTTTTTCCACTGGTATTTACGGTTGCCGTTTGTTTTTCTTTGTCGATTCTTCCAAAGGCATCGTAGGTAAGCTCTTTGATAAAAGTAGCATGAGGTGTTGCCTGAGTTATACGGTGTGGTCTTCTATACTGGTCGTATTGATAATCTTCTTTATGAACGATTTTCTCATTTTGAACGTTTTTTCGGATAACGCGTTGCGGCGTATGATCGGCATTATAATAGTACCAATTCAAATAGGAATTTCCGTCATTGTTTTCTTCCAGGGTTTCCTCGGTAATACCGAACCGATTTATAGTATGTGTTGTACTACCTTTCGGAGTAGTGGTAGTCCTGATTTCACCAAAAGGATAGTAGGAGTATTCGTATCGACCCGCTGAAGGATCATTCAAGCTGGATTTTCGTCCCCAATTGTCGTACTGGGTTGTAATTTTCGTCCCCTGAAAATCCGACTCGGTTACAGCTCCGCCTGCGTTATAGTTATAAGTAACAGTACCACCATTATCGGTACTGCTAATAGTATGTCCGTTTGCATTTTTAGTGATACTACTGGTTTTACGACTATCGTCGGTAGTTACCGTTAGGCCATCATAGGTAATGTGGGTCATCTTACCAGTAGGTAATGTGGTTTGTATTAACCGTCCGTTAGCGTCGTAAGCATAAGTAGTCCATAGGGAAGGCGTATCCGGAAAGGGGGCGCTTTCCTTTATTTTTCGTCCAAGAAAATCGTATTGAGTTGCTATATAGCTCCATTGACCATCGGATAGTTTTATTCCCTTTTTAATCTGCTGACCAAGCGTATTGACTACGGATATACTACTGCTACCATCGGTATTGGTGATTTGTGTGGTGTAACCATCGCTGTTTTTAAGGTACGTATACTGCGTACTATTATCCAGATAGTCCGTTGCCGAAAGTGGCTTTCCCCAGTTGTCATAAACCGAAGTGGTGGTTATGTGATTGGGCTCGGTTTTGGTGAGAACCGTTCCGTATAAGGGATGATACGTATATAGGGTGATATGATCCAACATATTTCTGGAATTGATGATAAACCTGCCAGATGGATCGTAGGTATATTCGCTAACCCGTGGTGCTACTGTAGGGGATGCATCAGGAGCACTCAGGGTTTCCTGTGTTATATTACCATAGTCGTCGTATTCAAATTCTGTTGTTATATAATAACTTTCGGCCACCGGTTTTTTCTGGATTTTTTGCAGTGTTCCGTTGGAATTGTACGTATAAAGCGTTTCAGATTGATGCCTGTCATTATAAGCGGAAGAAGTTTCGATTGTTTTTATCGGTCTGCCGATATAATAGTCGCTTCCGACACCGCTTGGATTGCTTTGGTATTCGGTTTCGAGGGACGTTTTGCCCTGTAAGATTGTACCCAAAAAGTTTTGCGTTCGTACAATTTCTGGCAAACAGAATACCGGCTGGTACTGATAGTCTTTTACCGTTTTAACCGAAGTGAGATGATCGGTTGTGGTTTGCCGGGTAAGCAAAGGCGTATAGACTTTATTATTTGTGGTGATCGCATATTGGTTAGTCATACTACTGATCACATTCTCCGGGATATTGGATCCGGAGGTAAACGAAAAAGCGGCTCCGGAGCGTTGTAGCTGTGTATAGGTATTGATCAGTAATCCTCTTTTGGTTGGATCGTTGTGCATAACATTCCATATTTTGGAATCGGAAGGATTTTGATACCAACTACTTCGGGCGGTTTTAGTAAATCCTAAAGCGCCAAGCCCAGTCATATTTACAGTATACCCGTGGTATCGAAAATCCTGATGACGGGTTACTTCACCGGTAGTCTGGGTTAATCGGGATACGGCCCAGAAAAAAGGCAATCGTTTGATTTCGATATTGGGATAGCGGACACTATTGGAAGAGGAGTAAAACTCATCCGGATTCCCATAACCAGCATTTTGATCCGATGTATCGAGTGTCTGATAGGTGATTTCATGGATCAAAGCACCGTTGGCAGCGGTTACTTTTTTAAGCAGATTGTCTTTTACGACATCTTTTGTGAAATTAACATAGGTAACCTGATTGTAATGGTTTCGAACCATAAGAATCTCTTTGTTGATTCCTTGTCGGTATGTTGATACAATTGGAATAACCATATCCGGGGAATCACTGTGATGATCACAGGAATTATCGTAATTCTGACATGGTGTTTCATAGTCGGGTGTAAAGCCACTGGCGCCTGTTTTTCCGATATTGTTGACAAAAGAGGTGATTTTCCAGTTGGTATCGTGATCATTAACGGTCCATTTGGGTTTGTAATAATTGCGCCAGATCCGAACCAAATCCGATTTTCCATCACCGTTAGTATCCAAAGCGTAATAATTACTGTATTGTACTCCGAGAGAAAAATGACTCCCGGAATGCTGCCAGTAGTCGACAATACGAAGGGTTTCCATGGTGAAAAAGGAAGTGTGATCGGGTTTTGGATTACTATAATAGATATCCCACCAATCATTAGCCTCATTATACTTTCCACTGGCTCTTGGCAACATGACATCGGTTTTTCCATCGCCGTTAAAATCGCCAAAGAGGATTTGTTTGGATGGTGAATAAGAATCCAAAGTGCCTTCGCCCAGAATTTCAATTTCCAACCAAGGTGCCTGAGTAAGCTCTTTAAAGTTAATCACCTTATAGGTTTTGTCATTCTTAATAATTAGGACGTCGGTTTTTCCATCGCTATTAAAGTCCATAGTGTGAATACCAACTCCTTCAAATAATCTCGAATTAGTAAATTCGATATATCCTTTTGTACCAAGGGTTGTAGAACTATTTGGATTTAGATCGAGAATTCGGGCTAAATTTGGTGTTGGATTCTTTTGAATGACTTTCTTGCAAGGGCCCTCCCAGTGAGGAAATGGCATTGGATTTCCAGGGGTGAAATTGTATTTTGTAGACTCTTCATAACCAATTATTAATACCTCTGATATTCCATCACCGTTAAAGTCGCCTTCAAGATATTTGTTGGAATCTTTTATATATGTTTGATTATGGCAGGGGCTACTGGGACAAGAGGAAGTGCAATAGCCGAAGTTGGGTAAGGCAATGGCTTTTTGATAGGCTGTTTCTAATGATCGCGAAGCGCCGTTAAAGTTGGAAATATGGAAAGTAACACTTTCTAAATCGGATAATAAGGAAACAATCGATTGAAAAGGGTTGAGTTTTCCGTTATGTAATGTAGTGGCGGTAAATTTTCCTGAGGAAAGATTTGGATAGGAGAAGGTAATAGGGTTTGAACTATTGCCCTCAAATAATTTGGTGTAAATTTTATTATTATTCGTTATAAAATCCAATCGTCCGTCGCCATCAAAATCACCGCTCAATGTTATAGCGCTAAAATCGAGATTATTCTGATAGGACGTTAGAATTTCTGATCCGATATTCTGAGTTTGTGTGTTTTCGTATTCGAAGATTACCGGATTAGCGGGTTCCATGGCACCATTAAACTCCTGAATTTGGGATACCTTTTCATAACCCAGTTGCGGATCTTCGATATGGGAAAAAACGTACTTTCGAAAGAGTTGGTTGTTGGTTTTGACCTCGATATAAGATAACAGTGCTTCTTTTTCGAGTTTTTGTCCTTTGATATAAGCGGATTCGGTTCGTTTTGCTTTTTTATAATGGAATTGTATGCTGTTTAACGGATTCAAACCATGAGTATTGCCGCTAAACCGGATTTCGCTGATGCATAAACTTTTGGCAAAAGGCTTAGTATAATGATAGGTAATAAAATTTCCAAGCGGATCTTCATACCGACAGATATAAAATGCTGAAAGATCAGTACTGTTATTGTCGTAATTACCATACCAGGAACGCGACCCATCGGGTGCAGTCACTATAAAATAGAGTCCGAATCCGCTTCGTTGTAATTCGATTTTAAGGTTGGATTGGGTTTCGGTTTGATAAACAGAACCGATTTGCCAATATTCGCCGGAAACCACCAAAAGACGTTGCCCGTCGAGTGCGAGTTTATCGGTGCTGTCAAAATGAACCCCTTCACGGGAACCGTCCAAATCGGCTCGACTTGCGATTCGGGTAATGGCCGAAATAGAACTGATATTCCATCCTTGTCCGGCGATTCCTCCAAATTGACTGCTTTGATATATGATATTGATCACCGGCCCTGTGTTTTTAAGACTCGGCGGCATGGCAATTGGCAAGGTATAGGTCGCTTGTCCCGCGTTGGAAATTTCCAGCTTCCCCTGAGTGTCGTGAAAATGTTGCGCCGATACCAAAGTAGAATAAATAAGCATCCATAACAATAGTAATCTTCTCATAATAAATAGTAGGTTTTAAATTATGGGGAGCGATCAGTTATTCCGGGGCTTTGGGGAATTAGGGGAGATTTACTGTAAAAACAAGCGGCTCTATAATCGGACTCGAAATGTCCGTCTTTGATAGAAAGACAATAAATTATTGGATTATTAAAGTATTAAAATTTTGTTTTAAAAAGGGATACGATAGAACAGATGTACCCGTTAAAACAGGATTTGACTAATATTCGGGCTAAAGTGACTGTTTGTCTTTTGTTGTCGCGATGTCTTTTAAAACTGTAAAAAGTAAAAAGGGTTTGATTTCGTGTCTTAATTTTAAAAGAAGCTTTTTTAAAATAGAAAAGCATTCAATTATCTCATTATCTTTGGAAGTATGAAGATTGACCATCAAATTGCAAAAATATCGAGTTTTCAGCATCTGGAGCTTTTGGCCAACCAGATCGTGGAAGGCTTTATTTCCGGGATGCATAAAAGCCCGTTTCATGGATTTTCGGCCGAATTTGCCGAACATAAAGTCTATAATCCCGGTGAAAGTACCCGACATATTGACTGGAAGTTATTTGCCAAAACCGACCGTTTGTATACCAAGCGTTTCGAAGAAGAAACCAACCTGAGATGTCACCTGATTCTCGATAATTCCTCATCGATGCATTATCCGGAATTAGGGAAAGATCAGTTGTTTTACGAGAATAAAATCGGATTTTCGGTATTGGCTTCCGCAGTATTGATGAACCTGCTTAAAAAGCAGCGTGATGCGGTAGGGTTAAGTGTTTATTCGGATACGTACGAATACTATGCTCCTGAAAAAGGTAGTGAACGCCACCATCGGATGTTGCTCAACGTACTGGAAAATGTTTTACAAGCGCCAAAATCGTCCAAAAATACCGATACGATCACCTTTTTACATCAGATAGCGGAAAAGATTCACAGAAGATCAATGGTGATTTTATTTACGGATATGTTTCAGGGGGAAGATGACGAACGGCTGTTTAAAGCCTTACAACACCTAAAACACAATAAACATAAGGTGGTCCTGTTTCATATAATTGATAAAAAAACAGAATTTCGATTCGATTTTGACAATGCGCCGCGAAAATTTATTGACCTTGAAACCGGAGAACAGATCAATCTTTTTGCCGAAAATGTTAAAAATGATTACGAAAAATTGGTTCAGGATTACTTTACAAGAGTAGCAAATACCTGTACGCAGTATAAAATTAAGTATGTTCCGGTTTCGGTAGACGAAAAATTTGAAAAAATAATGACGACCTACCTGGTTGAAAAACAAAAGTTTGGATAGTAATCCGAAATTAATTCTGATTTTTTTTTAGAATTTGTTTGGAGAAATGGAAAAGGGTTGTATATTTGCAACCGCAATAAAGCACTGGTTTGGTAGTTCAGTTGGTTAGAATACATGCCTGTCACGCATGGGGTCGCGGGTTCGAGTCCCGTCCAGACCGCCAGTAAAGAGGAAGCCTTTCGAAGAGAAAGGCTTTTTTGCCCTCTTAAAATATTTAAGATTAGTTGTGTTGTTTAGGTACGCAAGTACCAGGTTTAGTAGTTAGACCAATGAAAAGCTTTCCTATGTTTCTGAGTGCTCAGATTCGGGAGGGCTTTTTTGATTTTATAAGTCTCAGTTATTGTAAATACTGGTGTTCAAGGAGTTATAAAAAACATAATTTTTTCTTTCAAAAATGTTTGCAAATCATTAAAAACGTTCTATATTTGCAACCGCAATAAAGCACTGGTTTGGTAGTTCAGTTGGTTAGAATACATGCCTGTCACGCATGGGGTCGCGGGTTCGAGTCCCGTCCAGACCGCCAGTAAAAAAGAAGCCTCTCATATCGAGAGGCTTTTTTATTTGATATTGTTTCATGTTTTGCAACTGTTACTCCGTATGAATAACACCTGTGGCGATGGCAATAGCATTGATTTCCTTCCTGTGTAATTGAAAAGGCAGGAATTCCGGATTTTCGGAAACGATCAAAATGTGGTCTTCATCTTTTCCTTCGAGAACCCGTCTAATTAATAATCCTTGTGTTGTACTTATAATATAAATGTGATTCCATTGCAAGAAACTGTCCATTGGGACTCTTTTGCAGGCAACCAGATCACCGCTATTGTATTTTGGATTCATAGCATTTCCTTTTACGCTAACCAGAAAGTCGACATCTTTAAAAGTTGGGATGTGATATTTTTCAAGAATATGCTCGATGGTGATAAGAGCTCTATATTTAATCTTGGAAAAAGCAGTTTCGGCGATCAACGGGATTAATGCGGTGTTTTTAAAGGATACACTGTCGAAATTGGTATTATTTTCCGCTGTTGGGTAATTATCACGGTTTTCGTTTGCGGCGGATCTGGAATTGGTGTTCTCGTACACATTGTCTTTTCGGAACATTTTTCCGTTGCCCAGTAATAGCCATTCAGGTGAAATATCGGGAAAAGTCCTCAGAATGTGAATTAAAGTCTCGTCTTTCATACTGGCAGTTCGTTTGATAGCGGTCTGAATAGAGTTGTTGGACATATGGATTTTCTTTTCAAAAGCACTGATGGATAAACCGTAATACCGGATTATTTCTTTGACACGTTCTATAGGCTTCATATGTAAATATATAGGTTTAGTATTATGTTGTGGCTTTTTGGAGTGGGTAACTTGGGTTTTAGTTTCCTTATTTGAAACAAAGAAGTTGATATGTAAAGTTATAAAAAATAAATAAAATTATTTGTGGTGTTTTGATTTTTAGGTAAGGTTGTGGTACGGTTTCTTTTTTTTGAAACTCGTATGTCAAATGAATGAATTAGCAGCTATAGTGATTGCATTACAGGATTGTTTTGTAGCGGAACATATTGAAGTTTTGTCCGGATAGGATTTTTCTGTTGTAAACGGACGTTTTGTTTAATGGCGATTGGAATGGAAAGAATGTAATGTGTAATATCGGATTGTTTCTTTAATGTGCTGTATTGACTTCACAATTAGATGGATTTCTCAAACAATGTTCTTTTTTTTTGTTATAATTTTTTACTATATTTAGAATAAAGTTAGCGTATTTGCATTTCTGTTTAAAACAAAAAATCAATATACAAAGTTATGGGAAAAAATAAGTATAACAAGTATAATTCTCTTGTAATTAACAGGCTTTCAGCGAAATATGGATTCACAGGATATTATATTCGCCAGTGTTTGCGAGGCGATCGAAAGAGCTTAACGGCTGATCAATTGAGAAAAGAGTATAATAGCCTTACTAAAGCGATTACAAAGCTGCTAGAAGAAAGCTAAGTCAAAAGCGTATTTCAAAATCGCTTGTGGTATAGGATAAATATTTTGTAACACAATAAAAGTGTGCCTTTTTGGTTTTAATTTATGAAAGCAGATCTTTAAAATAACATTTTGTTGTTTTGTTACTTGTATATATAAAAAAATAGCATATATAAGGTAAATATGTTTTAAAATTGTATTTTTGTACTTGAAATGTTGGATGTTTATCTTTTAATGTAGGCCGAAACTATAGAAAATAACGCTTGCATATATAAGGCCTACTAGTTGGATAATGGCAATGAACATTTTCTCCGTATTTCCTAAAAAAAGGAATTGGATTTAATAACACCTCCCCTCAATAAATTTCAAAATAACTTCGATTTATCGAAGCTATTGTTATCCGTTATAAAAAAATTAGGAATGATCTTGTATGAAGTATAGCCTTTTCTTTTTAGGATTACTCGGGATTTTGCCGTTGGCATATAGTCAGTCAAAACAGGCGGAATTCGATAGTTTATTTCAAATAACAATACGCCTGGATGCTATCGCATCGCCACAGGCATTTACCGCGGCTATAAAGGCAATTACTTATGCCGAACAAACCGCTTATAATCCTGGGATTATAAAGGGAACATTGTGGATTTGTGAGCATTATATCAGAAATGGAAACGATGCACAAGCGCTGCTATTTGCTGCTAAAGCAGAAAAAAAAGAACCTTTTATGAAGGATAGTAGCAGAGTGAAATTAAAGCGAATTAAGGCCAGGAGCCTCATCCGGATGGGTTTTTATGAAGAAGCCGATAAAACACTGAAGGAAGCTTTGACTTATGCTATAAAACTAAAAGGCGACAAAAACATACCGTTGCTGGGAGCTGTATATACAGATATGGGAACTAATTATGCCGAACGTAATGTAACGTCGCATCTAGCCATAGAATATTATCAGAAAGGTTTACAGTTATTTCAGAAAATGAAAAATTCGGATCCGCTCAAACCGCAATATACCTTTTGGGTATTGGTGAAAATCGCATCTTTTTACCGAAAACAGCGACAACCGGCTAAAGCGCGACAGTATTTAAAAAAAGCGGCATTGTATTCGGGCCAGTTGAAAAACAATTTGGGAAAAATAGACTTTTATTATAACAAAGGCATAGAAAGTAATACGGAAGGAAAAATAGATGAGGCAAAACAATATTTTCAGAAAGCACTGGATATCGTAAAGTGGGAACGTAAAATAACCTGTAAAAAAGAGTTGTATTATGAACTGTTTAAAGTTTGTCAGAACTTAAAAAAAACAGACAGTTGCCGATATTACAGGCAACAATACATATTGTATAGCGATAGTCTTCATCAAATGTATAGAAAAGATGCCAGTGTGGCTCTGCGTTTTTTTGAAAAAGAAAAACAACAGGAAATAAGGGACCGTTCGTTACAGTACTTTTTTATACTGTTGATTTGTATACTCATTATTCTGGTGGGCACTACAAAATTATTCCGGGATCACAAAAAATTTATAATACTGCTGGAAGAGAAAATAGCAATAGAAGGGCGATTGCAAAAAAGCGAAAGTAATCTGAATCAGATAAAAAAGAAGAGTAATCTCGCGGTTGGCACGACAGTAACACTGGAGCGACTGGTGAAAGAAGGAAATCCGGCCTTTCTGATCGAGTTTAAAAAACTCTATCCGGATTTTTACGACCGTTTACTGATATATAACTCGGAAACGGGCAATGATATGAAGTTTTGCGCCTTGATCAGGTTAAATTATACTACGATACAGATGGCCGAATATACAAAAAGTACGATTCGGGCAGTAGAATCCAGAAAATACAGGTTGCGGAAGAAATTTAATATTCCAAAGGATAAGAATATTTATGAGTGGTTTCAGGAATTTTAAAAGGAGGACAATGGAAAAGATTTTTTTATACAGTATGATAATGCTGCTATCCGGTTCTGTTTTTGCACAGCACTATACCGAGTCGCAGATTGATCAAATGATAGAAGATATCGATCAGATGGCCGACAATGAACCGGATAAGGTGTTGCCAGCAAGTTTTAAGTGTTATAATTATTCAAAGAAAATCAATTATAAAAAAGGAATGGCGAATAGCCTGCTGTTAACAGGAAAAGGCTTGTTGTCATTGGAGCAGTATGATACCGCTTTGGAGTATGCGGCCAAAAGTGAGGCTATTGCAGGCAGACAGCATTACAGTGAAATAATGTGTGAGGCCTGTCGGATGGAAGCAGAATGTTATCGTTTGTTGGGTGTCGAATATCAGGTGTATAAAATGTTGCAGAAAGCAATGCGATTTACGTTGGATATTCGGGACCAAGATAAACAGTATCATGAAAAAGGAGTAGTTTTTAGCGATATGGCACATTACTATGAACGAATGGAAAGACAGGACTCGGCGTTGGTTTATTATGAAAACAGCGATAATATGTTGAGTAGAATGAAAACCGGCCCGGTCAAAAACTTCGATCGATCGTTAGTAGCCTCCGGGATGGCTATGCTATGTATGGAAAAACAACAATACGATCTGGCGGAGATGTATCTTAAAAAAGCGGAAGACCTGGGAGAATCGACTGATGGTACCGAAGTAAAAATGAAAATTCTCCGAAATAAAGCGAAACTCGAAGCAGCCAAAGGGAATAATGAAATCGCAATTGCGTATTACGGGAAAACACTATTGCTGGCAAAACAATTGAAAAAAAAGGAGCTGCAGACGCTTATTTATCATCGATTATCGACGTTGTATGAAAAAACAGGAGAGGAGGAAAAAGCGGCGCAGTGTTTTTTGGAAGGCCATAAAATAAGCAATCATCTGGAGCAAAACAAAACAACTGCTCGTGAAATACCAGTAAAAATGGTCGTTAAAAATACAGAACAGCAATTTAAAAAAAGTAGAATGGGAACTGTAACAGGTCTGTGTATTGGAATGTTCTTTATTCTGTTTTTGGTGGGACGAATATTTTGGTATTATAAAAAAATGAAGGATGAGCAATTGGAAATGAAACGCACGGAACAACAATTAAAGCGTAAAGAAACTTTTTTAAAACAAGTGCAAAATATTGATGAGATAACAATCGAAAAAGTTGTACAGTTGGGAGTTGAAAACGATCCGCAATTTCTGTTACAGTTTGCCCTCATACAAATGCCGTTTTACGAACGTTTACAGGAACTAAAGCCTCCGTTAAAAGAAGAGGAACTAAAAATAGGAGCCATGCGGAAATTGGGATTTTCGATAAAAGAAATCGCTATTATTACCGATGTTTCGGTACGGTCTGTGGAGGCACGGATATATCGAATCCGTAAGAAAATTAAAGAGTTTGTTAGCGAAGAAGAACAACATTGGTTTGAAATGATATAATGAAAATTATTATAGAAAGGTAAATTTGTTATAATTGTTATAATTGTGTTTTATTTTGATTTTTGTGCTTTTATGTTTTTTATTTTTATATAAAATAGAAATAAAGTAGCAATATGATAAAAAAATACCTATTAAATATATCCGTGCTTGCCTTCGGTACAGTACAGGCGCAGGAATTTTCAATCCGGGAAATGCCGAACTTGATCAACGTACAATATAGCTCGGTCGCTTTTGCCGACGTAAATGGCGATGGGAATGCGGATTTATTGCTTTGTGGCGCCGATGGCGGTTATGCATTGCGTTCCAATTTATATCTGAATGACGGACAAGGGAATTTTTCGTTATCCAATAATCCCGATTTACTGGTTATCCGGGAAGGTGCTGCCGCTTTTGCCGATATCGATGGCGATGGCGATCAGGATTTACTCATTACCGGAATAACCGAAGTGGTGACGCCGGCCGGAAACTACGGAACCCGGGTAAAATTGTACCGAAACAACGGAGCCGGCTTGTTTTCGGAAATTGCAAATCCAGGTTTGGAGGCCGTAAGTCAGAGTGCGGTTTTGTTTCAGGATATTGATAACGACGGTGATGTGGATCTGTTTATGGCCGGACAAGGAGGAGGAGTGGCTGTTACGAATCTGTATGTCAACGATGGCAATGGTAATTTTACAGTAGCCAATGCCAATATACCCGCCAAAATGAATCTGATGTATTCGTCCATCGCAATGGCAGATATCGATAACGATGGCGATCCGGATTTGCTACTAACCGGAATGGACGGAGCGGATAGTCAAATCAAAATGGCTTTATATAAAAACAATGGATTGGGCGTTTTTACCAAAGTAAATAACCCGGGAATTGAACCGATTTTTACCGGAGGAGCGGTTTTTGAAGATGTCGATAATGACGGAGATGTCGATCTGATGATGATGGGCGCAGATCCGTTATATGCAAAAGTTGGAAAATTATACCTAAACGACGGAAGCGGAAATTTTACATTAAAAGTGAATACCCCTTTTATTGGAGCACAATACGGCGATGTGAAATTTGCCGATGTAAATAACGACGGTTTAAAAGATGTATTGATCACCGGATATAGAAACCCGAATATGCGTGCCGATTTATATACTAATAATGGTAATGCCGAATTTACAATGGCTACGGATATGCCTTTTATCGGGATGAATAATAGCGCCTTGGCTTTTGCAGATATCGATAATGATAACGATATGGATCTGATAATTGCCGGTCAGAATTCGCCGTTGGGCACGTTGACAAAATTATACATTAACCAGACAAATCTATTATCGGTTGCTGATCCGCAGGCGATACCTGTAAAACTGTATCCAAACCCGGCCAATCATACGATTAACATACAAATCCCGGTTGGTACATTGGTGGAGAAAATTGAAGTATACGATAGCCTGGGTAAATTGGTTGTACAACAACAATCCGGACAAACCCTATCGGTTGAAAAACTACCTACGGCATTATATACGGCGGTAATTTATACGAATAAGGGAATTATAAGACAGAAAATAGCCAAATATTGAAAACCTGTCAGGTCTCAAAGACCTGACAGGTTTAGTAGTAAATTTAAAACCAGATATGGCGATAATCCCATACTTTGGCCAGAAAAAGACCAAGGTAGACCATGCAAACCACAAACTTGATAAAAGTGGAAGCCAGAAAACCGATAAAAGAACCGGTAGCGGCTTTAACAGCCCGGTGATGGTCTTTGCTGTCATAAAGCAACTCACCAACCAATGCGCCTACAAATGGTCCGATAATAAAACCCAGCGGAATAGGAGCGATAAGCCCGACGACTAACCCGATATTGGTTCCCCAAACACCATATTGACTACCACCGAATTTTTTGGTGCCCTTGGCAGGAATAATATAGTCCAGTATGGCGACAGCAACCGCTACAAATAGCGTTATACCCAAAATCCAGTAACTAAACGGAATACCTTTGGTCAGGTAAAGTAATAGTAATCCAGCCCAGCTGATGGGTGGCCCGGGTAAAACAGGAAGAAAACTACCCAGTATCCCAACCAACATACAGATCAAACCCGTTATTAGTAAGAAGTATTCCATAATTTTAGTACTTTTGACGACTTAAAGTTACGATTTATCATTGTAAGAAAGAACAGCGGGATTTAGAAACCTGTTTTAAGAAACCTAAAAAATGAAAAAACACTGGCTTTTATTCTTTATAGTAGTGGCGATAACTTCCTGTCAGTTTTCTGATAAAAAAGTACAATCGGAAGACGAACTACTACAAAAAGAACTTAAAAAGATCGACTGGAAAAAAGTGGATGCTTTCCCAACCATCGATGCCTGTGAAGCGATTTCCGACGAAACCCAGCGACGCCAATGTTTTTTCGAATACCTGACGCAAACCATACAGGAAAAACTAAACATCGATACATTGGCGGTTTTATATCCCGAAATTGATACCATCGCGGTAAAAGTAACCGTATTCCCGGACGCGACCATCAAATTTGAACCGCAGTTTCCGAAAGACAGTGTGGCCTATGATAAAGTAAAAATAGACAGTATTCTACACAACCGTCTGGTCGATTTTCCAAAAATCAATCCGGCGATAAAAAGAGGCGTTCCGGTGAAAACACAATTTATACTTCCGGTTATTTTGAACGTAGAGAAGTAAACATCCTTCCTTTCCACGAATAGGAACCATTAAGGGAAAACAAGGCGACAGCAACCGAAAAAAACGGATAGATAATACTACTGATCAATACTGAAGTCATCTTCATATCAAGTAAACGATTCGTTTGCCATATTAATATCCAGTCGACTGTAAATTTTAGAAGTGTAAAACCCAACAGCAATAACCAGCTTATTTGCTCCGTAATGGCAAGTACCAATACCGCTAACAAACAGCAATTGGCAAGAAAAACAACAATCGCCAGTCCTTTTGAAAAATCCGATTGATAGGCTCCGGATTTAGATGCCCAACGCACATGTTGTAGGAAAACCGCCTTCCAGCTTTTTAGCGGTTTCGTTTGAACGATAGCCGCTTTGGTTTTCAAATAAAATACCCGTTCCGGATCGTGCGCGATGGCTTTTTGCAGTAAAAAAACGTCATCTCCGCTGGCAATATTGGTATTTCCATTAAAGCCATTCAGTTCGGAAAACAAACGACGATGATAAGCCAGATTGGCGCCATTGCACATAAAGGCCTCGTTAAGTCCGAAACTGCCCAAAGTAGCGCCCTGCAAACTCAGCATATCCATCTGTTGGAAATGGGACAACAATCCGGGATCTTTTGGCAGGTTAACCGCTCCGGCAATCATTGCGGGATTTTGTTGCTGAATACAGTTGTCCAAGGTTAACAACCACTGAGAAGGAACACTGCAATCGGCATCGGTGGTCACAATCCAATCTTTTTTTGAAATGGAAACCGCTCGGGTAATCGCATCTTTTTTTGGAGCATTTGTGGTACGGACATTGTCCAGTATTGTCACATGAAAAGCGGTATGTTCCATACGCCAGGTATTGATCAAACGTACCGATTCATCTTCGGAGGCATCGTCCACAAAAATAATCTCAAACAATTCTTTCGGATAATCCAATGCGACAAATGACGCTAATAAGTCCGATAAATTTGTAGCCTCATTCCGAAAAGGAACCACAATTGAAAAAGAGGTTTGTGCCGTTTTGGTCGCGCCATCGAAGGGTTTTACTTTTGATGATCCGTAGATGAGTAAACCGATAAAAAGCGCATAATCGATAAAAATCAGGCAAAAAAAGAGGATTAGGATTTCCATTGGGATTTAAAATTTAAAACAAAATAACTACCGATTATAACCGGAAGCACCACGTTTAAAAACCACATCAAGGTACTAATAAAAACGACAATCCATTCGTTCACGCCCAATAAACCAAAAAAATAAAGCGCCACACTACCTTTTACCGCAAAATCCAGAAACTGGAACGTTGGAAGCGATGATGCCAGAAAATACACACTGGTTATGGTCGCCATTAGTAAGGCATACGGCAGATTAACGTCGAATATAAGGAATAGAATATAATATTGGTGTGAAAAAACCAGATAACGGCCAATGGCCAACAGTATATTTTTCCGATGTACGGATTTTGGAATTTCGTTTATTTTGTGAATCAGTTTTTCAATGGAATACCCTTTGATGGTAATGCGCTTGGCAAGAAAAAGAACCAACAGAAGGACCAGTAGCGAACCGAACAGTGTCAACACGGTTTGCGTCGTGATTACCTGAAAAGAAGCATTAAAATAAAGCAATCCGAAAAGTCCGAAAATCACGGTTAAAACCATCTGAATTCCATTACAGATCAGATTCAGAAACACAATTTTTCTGGTCTGCGATTTTTCAAAAAACAAAGCTTTTCCAGCATATTCACCAATGCCGTTAGGGGTAAATATAGCAGCTGTTAACGCGCCTAAAACCTGTTTTGAGGCTTCGCCAACGGAAACCGGACGGATTACCGAAACCAGATTTTGCCACTTTAAAATCTCCAGAAAACGATTCAAAAACGTCAGTAACAGGATTAAGGCAATACTGCCAAAAGACTGCTTACTTTGTATCAAAGTGATGAATTTATCCCAGTCGAGCTGGTCGTTTTGCATCAATTGTGTGTAAATAAAATAAAAAGCGGCGCCTACAATCAAAAGTTTGACTACAAGAACGAGGAATTGTTTAGCTTTGTGGGATACAGAAATCATCGCTGCAAAATAACAAATTAAAATTGGCAAACGAACGCATCATATTAGGAATTGATCCCGGTACCACAATCATGGGATTCGGTTTGATAAAGGTCATCAATAAAAAAATGGAATTTCTGCAATTAAACGAATTGCAATTGTCTAAATATGATGATCACTACACCAAATTGCGAATCATTTTTGAACGGACTATCGAACTGATCGAAACCCACCATCCGGACGAAATCGCAATCGAAGCACCATTTTTTGGAAAAAACGTTCAATCGATGTTAAAGCTTGGACGCGCGCAGGGTGTCGCGATGGCGGCTGGTTTATCGCGTCAGATTCCGATCACGGAATACGAGCCGAAAAAAATCAAAATGGCGATTACCGGTAACGGAAATGCGAGTAAGGAACAGGTGGCTAAAATGCTACAGCAACTATTAGGATTGAAAGAACTACCGAAAAACCTGGATAGTACCGATGGTTTGGCGGCTGCAGTTTGTCATTTTTTTAATTCCGGAAAAGTGACTGTTGGTAAAAGTTATTCCGGTTGGGATGCTTTTGTAAAACAAAATGAAGATCGCGTAAAAAAATAATATTCGTTTTGGCAGGAATTTATATCCACATACCGTTTTGCAAGCAGGCATGTCACTACTGCGATTTTCATTTTTCGACTTCTTTAAAGAAAAAGGATGAAATGATAGCGGCATTGGTTCGCGAACTGCAACTGCGACAAAAAGAGTTTGATAGTGAAACGGTGGAAACGATTTACTTTGGCGGTGGAACGCCCAGTATCTTACCGATAACGGATATCCGCTTATTAATTGATACCGTATACCAACTCTTTACAGTGGCGGATAACCCGGAGATTACGGTAGAAGCCAATCCTGACGACTTATCGGAAGAACGGATTGTCGCTTTGTCGGAAAACGGAATTAACCGGTTGAGTATCGGAATCCAATCGTTTTTTGAACAGGATCTGAAATTGATGAACCGTGCGCATAATGCAACCGAAGCTTTAAAATGTCTTCAGATTGCGACTCAGTATTTCGACAATATTTCAATAGATCTGATTTACGGAACACCGGGAATGGACAATCAGCGTTGGCTTGAAAACATTCAACAGGCGTTGGATTTGGGAATTCCGCATATTTCGAGTTATGCCTTAACCGTCGAGCCCAAAACGGCTTTACAACAATTTATCAAAAAAGGAATCGTACCACAACCGGACGATGCCGTGGCGCACGAGCAGTTTTTGTTATTGGTTGATCAGTTGGAAGCAAACGGATTTATACATTACGAATTGTCCAATTTTGGAAAGGAAAACTACTTTTCGCGAAATAATTCGGCCTATTGGCTGGGAAAAAAATACCTGGGAATTGGCCCTTCGGCACATAGTTATGATGGTAGCTGTCGAAGTTGGAATATTGCGAACAACACGGTGTATATCAAAACCATCGAACAGGACAAACTGCCGTCGGACGTAGAAAAACTAACGCCAACCGACCGGTATAACGAATATGTGATGACCGGATTGCGAACCATCTGGGGTGTATCGATTGACCGTATTGAAGCCGAATTTGGCCCGGTTTATAAAAACTATCTTTTGCAGGAAGCGCAGCAGTACCAGGACAGTGGAAAACTGGAACTGAAAAACAACATACTGCGAACAACCCGTGAAGGAAAATTCTTTAGTGATGGTATCGCGAGTGATCTGTTTTTTGTGGATTAAAAATACCGCTTAAAAAGGATTGTCCGGAAGTCAAATCCTAAGGGAAAAGGTTTATATTTGAAGATATAAAAGACCGTAATCAGAACCATGAGAGCCATTATCCATCATAAAAACCAGGATTTTGAAGTCAATTTAGCACAACCTATCGACATTTCAATACCATTAACGAATACAGAGCAGAACCCGATTGCCTGGTATATCGAAAAACCGGTAATCGAACCGGTACGTTTTGGTGATTGGATCGGAAAAGTAAGCGAAGGAAAATCATCGACCAATTTCAACAATATCTTTTTTAATCCGCATGGACATGGTACCCATACCGAATGTCTGGGACATATTACCCGCGATTTTTACAGTATTAATGAATCGTTACAACAATTTTTCTTTACCGCAGAGTTGGTTTCCATACAACCGGAACAACAAGGAGACGATTGGGTGATTACAAAAGCGCAGGTTGTGACGGCATTGGCCGAAAAAAAGCCGGAAGCCATCATAATCCGTACATTTCCAAATGATACTGAAAAAAAATCCCGAAATTATTCGAATACCAATCCGCCTTATCTGGACGAAGCGGCGGCAACTTTTATCCGCGAAACGGGAATCGAACATTTATTGATCGATTTGCCAAGTGTCGATAAAGAACATGACGAAGGAAAACTTTTGGCACATAAAGCGTTCTGGAATGTGACGGATGTTACGACGCTGAATTCGGATGCCCGAACAAATGCGACCATTACGGAAATGATCTTCGTAAAAGATACAATATCCGATGGGAGTTATCTATTGAATATACAAATCGCCTCTTTTGAGAACGATGCATCACCAAGTAAACCGATACTGTACAAAATACAATGAAAAAGCTACTCCAACTCGAAGAACTGGCTCAGTTTTTGGCAGGATTAATCCTGTTTTTGCAACTGGATTTCGCCTGGTGGTGGTTTCCGTTATTGTTGTTACTACCCGATTTATCCATGTTAGGGTATCTGTTTGGAAATAAAATAGGTGCCTGGAGTTATAATTTCGCACATCATAAGGCGGTAGCCATTATAGTCTATTTTATAGGAGTTTATACTGTAAATAAAAATCTGGAACTGGCCGGAATCATTCTGTTTTGTCATTCCTGTATGGATCGGGTTTTTGGCTATGGCTTAAAGTACATCGAAGGCTTTTCGAAAACACATTTGGGAATAATAGGAAAACATAAAACACAATAAAATGGATATACAGGCATATTATGAGTATTGTTTGTCTAAAAAAGGGGTAACCGAACATTTTCCTTTCGATGAGGATACGCTGGTGTTTAAAGTAGGTGGAAAAATGTTTGCCCTTTCGTCCTTAAAAGAATGGGAAAACGGCAGTCCGTCAATAAATTTAAAATGCGATCCGGAAAGGGCACAAGAATTGCGGGGACAATATGACGATATCAAACCGGGTTATCATATGAGTAAAATACACTGGAATACCGTTACGGTAAACGGAGAATTACCGGATAAATTTGTCAGAGAACTGATCGCGCATTCGTATGATTTGATCTTTAACAGTCTGACAAAGAAAATACAAAGTGAAATTAATCAGTCTGAAAATTAGAAAAATTCAAAAGGACTTTGCAATTTTGTATTCCGAAAAAGAAATCAAACAAAACAGCATCATGCTGAAAGGATAAAAATATGAAAGATCAAATTAAAAAGTTTTTAAACGAAGACCAGGATCCGAAAGCCATTGAGAAAATTACATCCAAGTTACAGGATTTACTGATGCGAAATGAAGAGGTGGGCTATATCGGTGTACAAAAAAAACCGGCGATCACTGTATTTCCGGATAGTATTGTACTAACGAACAAACGCATCATTATGTGTCGTCCGAAAAACCTGGGATTATCGATGGATTTTGTAGATTATAACTGGGATGATATTGCCGGAGCATTTGTAAAAGAAAATATTTTGGGTTCCGAATTCTCCTTTTCGACCAAAAGTGACCTGACGATCTCGATTGATTATATTCCGAAAACACAAGCCCGAAAACTATACACGTTTGCAAAAGAACAGATGGATGCTTTAAAAGAACCGGTAAATCCGGTACAAGCGGCACCAGTGACGGAACCAACACCGGTTGCGGAGCCATTTGAAGAAGAAGTGGAAGAAATCGAAGCCGAAGAAGTAACCAATTTTGCCGAAATAATGCCGGCTACTCCGGTTAGTTATCAGGAACCGGTTGTCGATACACCGGCACCGGCACAAACGACATCGGGGGACAAAAAATTAAGCGACCTGACTAAAGAAGAGCTTTTCGAAAAGCTTCAGAATTATAAAAAACTATTGGACAACGGACTGATTCTTCAGGGAGAATACGATACGTTGAAAAAAGAGATTTTAACCTATATGTAAAAATGATATAGTATGGAAAAAGGTAAAGACGTAGAAGCACTGATTCCGCACCGGGCTCCGTTTCTGTTTGTAGATGAGATTCTTTCGGCTAACGAAAAAGAGATCATTGGCGTGTATACTTTTAAAAAAGATACAGATGTATTTATAAAAGGCAATTTCCCTGAAATCGAGTTTGTACCGGGAACAATACTCATCGAATCGATGGCACAATGTGGAGGCGCCGGCGTACGGTTATTAGGTGTTTCAAAAGGCGTTTTTGCCCTCGCACAGATCGAAAGTGCCCAGTTCTTTAAAGGCGTAACCTATGACGAACAGGTGCGATACGAAATTGCGATACAACGAATGAGTGAAAAAATCATCAGGCAATCTGGAATCGCTTATGTGGGTGATACCAAAGTAGTAGAAGCTTCCTGGATGTCCATCCGGATTGATTCGGCTCAATAAAATAAAAAAGCTCCGTTATTAACGGAGCTTTTTTATTAGAGTGCTTTTTTCTGTTTTTCCGAAAAATTGTCGGCCTGCATTTCCAGCAATTCGATCGCTTTTTTCTTTTTGTATTCGTAGAGTTCGCGATCCTGTCGTATTTCGGCATACACATCGTCATAAATCCCGGCATCGGTAGTGCGTTGCAATTCCCGTTGGTAGTTGTTTTGTTCCAACAGTGTTTTGAGCGCCATTTCGGAATCTTCCAGTTTAAAATCGTATTCGCTTTTGGCGGCTAATAACTTCGCAATAATCGGTGACGTTTCGATTGCTAAAAACAACAACATAATAAAAATTGAAGGTAGACTTGGCAGTTTGTTTAGTGCATTGATACGCGCCATCAAACCGTCGAAGCCGTCGATTACCGGTTGGGTATCGCTCACTTTTTTATCCAAATCGGCCTGTAAAGTCTTTGCTTTGGCCTCTTTTTCGGTGATCTTGGCCAGATTTACTTTCCGCAACGTATCCAATTCTTTTAAAGCCGCATCGTGTTTGTCGCGTTTTTCTTTGTAAACCGGACCTTTACCTAGCTTTAGGGTTCCTTTGGTTCCTTCGGCTTCGGTAATATAGGTCGTATAAAGATCGTTAACCTCTTTTTCTTTTTTAAGGATGTCCGATTTCAGACCGTCAATTTCCGCCTTGTTTTTGGCCAGATCCGTTTGGAAATAATTGGAAACCTCCTTTTTATTAGCCAATGCCATGGCGTTTTTCTCTTTAAGCAACACGGTGTTGATCTCCTTTTCGAATATTTTAATCTCAAGTGGTTTGGAGATAACAATAGCGATGATCATTGCCAGGATAATCCGTGGCGTTGCTTGTAGGAACTCGCTCCAGAAGCGATCGCGTTTCCGAATGGTAGAAACGATAAAACGATCCAGATTAAAAATAAGTAAGCCCCAGACAATACCGAAGAAAACAGCCGTATATACATTGTCGAAAACGGTATACAGCGCGTAGGCACTTGCGATAAAAGCCATAACGGCAGTGAAAAATACGGTAGCTCCGATCCCGGCGTATTTGTTTTGTTCCCCGTTACTACAGGAATCGATGAGGTTTTTGTCTGCGCCGGAGCACAGCATAAAAAAACGTTTTAACATGATTGATGATTTTGATTGATGATGATGCAAATTTAACGCCAAAAAAGATATAATAGTGTAAAAGCTTGATATATTTTGGATTAAAGGTAAAAGTGACGATATAAAGAGCCTGAAAGGCTAGAGATTATTTACGGCAGATAAAAACAAAAGCAGGCGGAATGTTGAAAAAAGTAAAGCGGATTTTTACTTTTGAAAAAACAGATTTTAGTTTCGACAGTAATTTTAGCGAATATTGAAACTGTATAAAAGCACCGGATTCCGAAAGGCAATATTTTGAGTTGATCAATATATTATGAACCATATTTTCCGGTAAAACGGTAAGCGGGAGCGATGATACGATAAAATCGGCATGCGAACAATGGTAGTGACGCAAATACGATTCGATTTTTTCGGCACTGTCGTTAATTACAATCAGACGGGGATCGTTGATTTGTTTTAAAGCTTCGTAAAACTCTTTGTTGACTTCAAAAACGAGTAATTTTCCGTCCGGATGTAGTCTTTCCAGTAGTTTTAAGGTGAAAATACCGGTGCCGGGGCCATATTCCACGATACAACGCGCGGTTTTAAATCGAATGGGGCGTAGCATTTTTTTAGCCAAAAAGGAGGAACTCGGTGACAAAGCACCAATAGTTCCTCCTGATTTCAGGACTTCGGATATAAATTTTTTGTCCAAAGTAATATGTTGTAAATGTTCTATTTACTCAGTTCGGTAAAATATTTGTAGAACAATGGAATGGTTTCGATTCCTTTCAGGTAATTAAATACACCGAAATGCTCGTTTGGCGAATGGATGGCATCGCTATCCAATCCGAATCCCATTAAAATTGTTTTACTTTTCAATTCTTTTTCGAATAAAGCTACAATAGGAATACTTCCGCCGGAACGTACCGGAATAGGTTGTACGCCAAACGTATCGTTATACGCTTTGGCAGCCGCCTGATAACCAATACTGTCGATCGGAGTTACATAACCTTGTCCGCCGTGGTGTGGTTTTACGACCACTTTAACCGCTTTAGGAGCGATGCTTTCGAAATGCTTCTGGAATAATTCGGTAATTTCTTTCCAATCCTGATTCGGTACCAAACGCATCGAAATTTTGGCATGTGCCTTACTGGCGATAACGGTTTTAGCGCCTTCGCCGGTATAACCACCCCAGATTCCGTTTACATCCAATGTGGGACGGATGGAATTTCGTTCGTTGGTCACATAACCGGTTTCTCCGTAAACATCGTCAATATTTAGGGCTTTTTTATAATTCTCCAAAGAGAAAGGTGCTTTTGCCATTTCGGCTCTTTCTTCGGTCGAAAGTTCCTGTACCTTATCATAGAATCCCGGAATGGTAATATGATTGTTTTCATCGTGAAGAGAAGCAATCATTTTAGCCAGGATATTGATTGGGTTGGCAACGGCTCCACCGTATAATCCGGAATGTAAATCGCGGTTTGGTCCGGTTACTTCCACTTCCACATAACTCAAACCTCTAAGGCCGGTTGTGATGGAAGGTTGTGTGTTGGAAATCATCCCCGTATCGGAAATCAGAATTACGTCGTTAGCCAGTTTTTCCTGGTTGCGTTCTACAAACCATCCTAAGCTGGCGGAACCTACTTCTTCTTCACCTTCGATCATAAATTTAACGTTACACGGAAGTGTATTGGTTTGTACCATATACTCCAATGCTTTTACGTGCATGTACATCTGACCTTTATCGTCGCAGGCACCACGGGCAAAAATAGCACCGTCGGGATGTAATTCGGTTGTTTTGATCACTGGTTCGAACGGAGGAGAGGTCCATAATTCGATCGGATCGGCTGGTTGTACGTCATAATGACCGTATACTAAAACGGTAGGTAATTTCGGATCGATGATTTTTTCACCGTATACAATAGGGTAGCCCGGCGTTTCGCAAAGCTCTACAAAATCGCATCCGGCTTTTTCCAGACTGGCTTTAACGGCATTGGCAGTATCGATAACATCTTGGGAGTAAGCACTGTCGGCACTTACGGAAGGAATTTTTAATAAGTCAACTAATTCGTTTATAAAACGTTCTTTATTTTCCTGAACGTATTGTTTAATAGTATCCATTTATAATGCTAATATGATGAAAGCCAAATGTACAAAAAAAACTATCAAATTTTTTTTCATTTTTTTCTTGGATGGTAAGAAGTAATGCGTATATTTGCACCCACAATAACAAAGCAATTATGCTTTACGAAGTTGTCCTGCGGGTGTGGTGAAATTGGTAGACACGCCAGACTTAGGATCTGGTGCCTTCGGTGTGTAGGTTCGAGTCCTATCACCCGCACAAAAGCCTCTGAGAAATCAGAGGCTTTTTTTATGTAAAAAAGTTAACGTCTTGATGAGTGATAGCTATTTGGAATGTGTTTGTTAGATGTTTTTTGCTTTGCTTTTTATTCGAATCCGTTTCGAGCGGTGATAAATGTCTGTAATCCTTTACATCGGTCGTAACGTATTGCTATACGTAATTTTATACGGATTTTTGGTTTCGGCATTGTCTTTCATCACATAAATAAATTTGTATTGCTTTGCTTTTTTAGGCTCGATAATCACTTCTTTATTGCTCATTTTATCCGTAATGGTTGTCGGAAGTGTATTGTCGATTCGCAGCGAATGCGCGATTCCATTCCCCAGATTGGTGATCGTGGTGCCTTTATAAAGGGTTTTCTTTTCGTTTGAAATGGTCACCAGCTCACCTTTAAAGCCTTTTGTCAGAATAAGAACCGAAAAGTTTTCACCATTAGCATTCATATCAGACAGAAATTGCTTTTTCTGACTCTCGGAAACCGAACGGAAATCGTCGCGATACTGCACATTAGAAGTACTGCACATCGTAAATAATAAAGTAAAAAGAAATAGGGCAATCGTTCTCATAAAATCAAAATCAAAGGTTCATACTATAAAAGTAACGGGTTAAAAGGCAATTCTATTATATCTTTGCAGGATTAAATCTAATCGGAACCGGAGATGATTCATAAAATAGGGCATAGAGGTGCTAAAGGTTTTCTGGCAGAAAACACGTTGGAATCGTTTAGCAAAGCACTGGATTTGGGCGCCAATGCGATCGAATTGGATGTGCATATTTGTGCCACCGGCGAAATTGTCGTGATCCATGATTTTAAGGTCGACCGAACAACAAACGGTTTCGGAGAAGTACATCAGTTATCCCTTTTGGAATTAAAAAAGCTAAAAGTTGAAGCATTGTACGAAATTCCTTTATTGGAAGAAGTATTGGATTTAGTAGCTGGAAAATGCTGGGTTAATGTAGAATTAAAAGGACATGGAACAGCAGAGCCTGTCGCTGGACTAATTGAGCAATATGTTAATGAAAAAGGCTGGAAGTATGCCGATTTTATAGTTTCCAGTTTCCAGAAAGAAGAGTTAAAAAGAATAAAAAAAATAAACCCTGAAATTCCAATCGGAGTACTCACTCAGGCCAGTGTAGAACAAGCGATCCATTGGGCTGATCAATTATCGGCCCAGGCGATTCACCCGCATTTTTCATTGCTAACCGAAGACAACTGTAAGGAAGCACAAGCAAAAGGATATGCGATTTTTACCTGGACTGTTAATGAAGAAGACGATATCCGACGCGTAAAAGCATTGGGTGTTACCGGTATCATTTCCGATTATCCGAATAGATTATGAATGCAAACTACGACGTTATCATTATAGGTGGTGGTGCAGCCGGATTTTTTACGGCTATCAACATTGCCGAAAACAATTCAAAACTAAAAATTGCCATTCTCGAGCGTGGCAAAGACGTGCTTTCCAAAGTTCGCGTTTCCGGTGGCGGGCGTTGTAATGTAACGCATGCCTGCTTTATTCCCAATGAGCTGGTTAAATTTTATCCAAGAGGAGAAAAAGAACTAAAAGGACCTTTTCATCAGTTTTGTTCGGGCGATACGATCGAGTGGTTTGAACGGCATGGTGTGGAACTGAAAATCGAAGACGATGGAAGAATGTTTCCGATAACCGATAGTTCACAAACCATAATCGATTGTTTTCAACAGGCTGTGAAAAAACTGGGAATTGATGTATTGACCGGACAAAGTGTACAATCGCTTTTTCGAGGGGAAGACTATTGGAAGGTCGAAACGACACGCGATACGTTTAAAGCGTCAAAAATAGTAATGGCAACGGGTAGCAATCCAAAGATGTGGGAAATGATGGAAACCTTAGGGCATTCCATTGTGTCACCGGTACCGTCTCTTTTTACCTTTAATATTAAGGATCCCAGAATTAAGGATTTGATGGGTGTTTCGGCTCAGGCTACCGTCAAAGTAAAAAACAGTCGGTTAGAAGCTTCCGGTCCTTTATTGATCACACATTGGGGAATGAGTGGTCCCGGAATCTTACGACTTTCAGCCTGGGGTGCCCGCGAATTATTTGCTAAAAACTATCAGTTTGTACTACAGGTAAACTGGTTAAATGATCTCGATTTTGAAGCAACGGCTGAACTACTTCGTGAACTTAAAATTGAACACGCTAAAAAGATAATTACAAAAAAATCACCATTTGATTTTCCGAATCGTTTATGGGAAAGTCTTGTATTGGCTTCCGGAATTACGGAAGTAACCAAATGGGCTGATTTGTCTCGTAAGCAACTGGATAATCTTACCGAACAATTGGTAAACGGCCTGTATCATGTAAATGGAAAAAGCACCTTTAAAGAAGAATTTGTAACCGCCGGAGGAGTCGATTTAAAAGAGATTAATTTTAAAACGATGGAAAGTAAAATCCTACCCGATTTGTATTTTGCGGGTGAAATTCTGGATATAGATGCGATTACCGGAGGGTTTAATTTTCAAAATGCCTGGACTGGTGGATTTATTGTGGCTAAAAACTTCTCAAATTGACATTATCATAATCAAAATTGTGAGAATTATTTTTATTTTTAACACATAAGATGTGTTAGAATAAAAGTTTATGCCCCTAAAACCCGTTTGCAGGTTAATCCTGTTAGTATTTCTATTGCCTTACAGTATTGTAATGGCACAAAATGTCACTTTAAAAAACTATAAACAGAAAAATGGACTGCCCAGTAATGAGGTCTACGATATTTTTCAGGACAAAAACGGCGTCATGTGGTTTGCGACCGATCGGGGATTGGCTAATTACAATGGATCAAAATTTAAAAAGTTCGAACTCAAAGACGGATTAACCGATATTACGGTCTTCGATTTTTTTCCTCAGGAAAATGGTCAGGTATGGTGTACGACCTTTAATGGCAAACTGTTTTATTTTGAAAACGGATCCGAAAAATTTATATCCTATCGGTACAACAATGTCATCGAAAATTTCTTTAAAGAAAAAAAGCTATCCGGGTCTTTAATCATTTCTTTAGCTGTTGATGCTCAAAACGCCTTGCATTTTTTTATGGCTTCCGGGTTTTATCTTAAAATCGATCAGAAAGGTACTCTTACGTGTCTCTCAGAAATCAAACTTCCAACGGAAGAGCCACGGTATTTTCACTATCAAAAAATCAATAAAAAACAGGGAATCGAGTATTTTTCAAAACAAAAATCAGCGTTTCCACCGTATGTCGGGATAAAAGAATCCGTAAAAAGATTTTTCAGTTTTAAGGATATCAAGGTCGTATATTCGGAAAGATCGGTGTGGATTTACCTAAAAAATAAAAAACCATTTCTTATTTCGGGTGAAAATTCCGAACCGCTGGAAAGTGGCGAATATGACGCCGATCATTTTTGGATCAGTTACAGGGGGAAAGGAATATTTGTATATGATACAAACGGAACGGTTGTAAAAAGAGTCCTTAATGGTCATTCTGTCTCAAGAGTTTTTAAAGATAATTTCAATTCACGTTGGTTTTCAACGGTTAATGGAGGTGTTTTCTACGAACAGGAAGAAAAAATAGCAAAAAATATACTAAAAGGAATTTATGTACATTCCTTAACCCATAATGAAGAAGGAGAACTGTTTGTAGGTTGCTATAATGGCGATGTCTATAAGAAAGACAAAAAAGGAGCACTGGTGTTGTTACATCGCGGATTGACAAATAAACCGGCAATTGTACAATATTATAAAGCTGAAAAATGTACCTATTATATGGTGGATGAGATGCTTTATACCGACACGGGAAAAAAAATGATTTGTACCGGAGGCGTTTTAAAAGCATCGGATGATACGCCCGTACCAATTATCTCGCGCTTTAGTCTTCTGAATGTAATTGAAGATGTGCTGGTTCGTAAAATAGACACTTTAATGTTTCGGATACATGATGTTTCGGGGCATGACGGGAATTATTATTGCGCTTCGATGAAAGGGATTAAAGTGAGTAAGGGTGGGAAAAAATATGTTACGATAAATAATCGTCTACTCAATTACCGATTTGATGACATGGATTATGAACCGGAACGAAAAGTTTTTTATCTCGCCAGTTTGGGTGTCGGAGTGGTGGTTTACAATCCGCATACGGGTAAGACAATGAGTATTGACAAATCAAAAGGATTGTCGGACGATTTGGTAACAGAAGTATATATAGAAGATAAAAATACCATTTGGGCTTGTACCAACTATGGGCTCAACAGGATTACATTTGATAAAGATGGTACATTTAAGGTGCGTTATATTACAACATCCGATGGTTTGTCGGAAAATCAGATCCGTGATGTAGAAATTGTCAACGACACCATATATGTGGCTACCGCTAATGGTTTGTGTAGCATCGCAAAAAACAATTTTGAAGCCATCTTTAACAAGAGAAAATACTTTCTGCGATTAAGTTCAATAGCGGTTAATAACACCGTTTTGGATACGCCAACAAAACAGTTGGTATTGTCGTATGATAAAAACCAGCTCGATTTTTGGGTAGAATCGGTTGCCTATGGCAGAAAAGAACAGGTATATCGGTACAAATTAAAAGGACTGCACGAGAATTGGAATTACACAAACGATCGCAAAATTGCCTACGAATTTATCCCGCCGGGGCATTATGAATTACAGGTACAGGTTTTGGAAGACAACCGTCTTTTTTCGGATGAGATGATTCGTTTACCCATCACGATTCGCAATCCTTTCTGGACAACCTGGTGGTTTATTATTATAGTAATAGCAGGATTAACAGCATTAATTTACCTGTTTTTCAGGATTCGGGTGCTAACCTATAATAAAGATATTATCCGGGAACTATTGCGATTATGGGTTCGGAAGATTAAAAAGAAAGAAAAGTATTTTGTTTTTAAAGAACAAGGCAAGGAAATACGAATACCAACTAATACCATTTTATATGTCAAATCCTCCGGAAACTATATGGATATTGTTACCGAAGAGAAAGTATACGTCATGCGATGTAAAATAGGTGATTTTATTAGTAAAGTACCCGATCCGTTGGAGTTTTTACGAGTACATCGTTCGTATATCATACGAATTGATAAAGTAGAGCAGAAAACCAAAAAAACGGTATGTATCAAAAAACAGGAAATTCCGGTTGGTGAAACCTATCTCGAAGAACTGGATAAAATCGTTTTTTAAAATAAAGAACTTATAATGAATAAAATACCATCCCAAAATAAAAGGTGTTTGTAAAATAGAAAACGATTAAATGATATTTTGTCACTATTTTAACTGCTGTTTGTCACAAAGTGCGATTTTTCAAAGGTTTTTGCTACCGCTGCAAATAGTTTTGCAACAGTAACCTTTAAAACATTTTTATGAAAAAAACAGCATTACTATTCTGTGCTTTTTTACTCTTGATGAGTACAAACCTGTTTGCAGCCCTAACAGGAAGCTTACAATTTTCTCCTGCTTTAGGTACTTCAATTGTGGTTTACCCGAACAGTACGCTTTATCCGGCGAGTTATGAAGTGCGAATTTCCGTTTCGTCCTATTCCAATACGTTTTGTGCGGGAACTTTCTCGCTCACATTAGAACGTAGAAATGTTACTGGTGGTACATCGGGAACCTGGGGTACTGTTACGCCTAATACCGCATTTCCCAATCTTGGGGTTGTGGAATCGTATTCCGGAACCTGTATGATTTATCAGGCGCATAATACCAAATTTGAATACCGGGTTAAAATTGTATTCAATCCTACCGGATCAGCAGGAACAACCTGTGCTACTATGGCTAATGAAACGAAAACGACCAATGATGGAACTGTTCAGGTAAAGCCAAAAGCGGTGCCGGACTTTACCGTAAATGGTATCGCTATTCCGGCTGATGCTTCGCCAATAGGTATTTGTTTGTCACAACAATTGTATATGCATGCCGCAATTACAGCTAATGAATTGAATTATTTTATAGCGGTAACCGAATCCAACCGTTGGTGGGAAAGTACCGGTAATTTATCTTGGGGCGGATGGTTCCCTGGTCAGGCTCCTGATTATATCTCAGTACAGGATGTAATGTTAAATAATAAACAATTTTTTACGGCACCAACCCCGGCTCAGGTTACAGCGAGTCCATCGTTAGCGATCTTAAAAAGCGGAACATTACAAAGTCCACCATCTTTAGCGGGACAAGACCGCTATTATCGTCTTCAGGTCTGTGTAGGTGATCCGGAATGGAATTGTAAAATGGTTTTAGTTCGTTTGGATGCGGGTTGTAAAACTGCAACAGTAGTTGGAATAGCCGATGGAGAGATTGTAAAAGATTTACTAAGTGAAGAAGCTACCAGTGGAACTAAATTATTCCCGAACCCGGTAAAAGACATAGTGAAAATTGATACGAAAGAAAAAGTAATGAGCTATAGGGTTTACGATTTAAGCAATACTATTGTAAAAGCAGCGGAGAACAAAAAAGGAAGTGATCTTCAACAAGTAGACCTTAATGATCTTAAACAAGGGTTGTATGTTATCGAAATCACTACTGAAAAAGGAGTGGAAAGACATAAAATTATAAAAGAATAACAAATTAGAAAACCAAAAGAAACCTGTCGGATTTAATTAAGTCTGACAGGTTTTGTCATTTTGCAGAGGTTGTATTTGGAGTTGTTTAGTATCAAATGAGATCAAACTATTTTTTAAAATAAATACAAGTAAAAATACCGTCCCAAAAAAAATAGGGTTCGTAAAATAGAAAAATAAGGCATACTAATTCCGTCACTATTTGGGGCGGTATTCGTCACAAGATGCGATTTTACTGGTTTTTTTACACTTGACACCAATAGTTTTGTGCTATCAACTTTAAAAACCTAAAACATGAAAAAAATTATTTTTAATGTAAAATCCGGCGCATTAATGTGCTGTATGTTTTTACTAACAGCCTTCTCAGCGAACGCACAAACGCTATCAATTGGGGGAACCAATGCGCTTAGTGTAAATGTTACATCAGCAGGAAATCCGGCTACGTATACGTATAATGTAACCATACCGTATTTTGCCAACGAATTAACCGGGACGTTTACTGTTACACAGGGAACCACCAATGTACCGTACACTTGTGGTGCGACTTACTTTAAAGAGTTAATCGTAACAAATGCTAATGGTTATGTAAATTCAACAACCAATAGTAATACAGTAACAATTCCCGGACCAAAGCCTGTAGGAACAAGCTACTATACGGTGAACGCATGGTGTCGAAATAGTGCTGTTGATTTACCGAGCATACACAAAGGAACTTACAATATCAGGATTGTTGTGACCAAAGAAACAGCACCAGCGGTTAATTTGAATTTTGCACCTTTCTGTAAATACACACCAAATACAAACCCGCCTCAATACAGTGGTTTTATTGGATTTAATGTTACGGGTAACTATGCTAATGCAGGTAAACTTTATCTGAGAGTGACCAACCCTTTAAATACATGTCCTACCGCCGATTATAAGGTAACCTTATTGCATGGTTCCGGAGCGGCTACGGCTACGATCGCTACAGCTAATTTTTATAATTGTGCGGCTAATACTACGTATACGATCCAATTGGTTTATAAAGGAACAAGTACTTCGGGAGCAGCAATTACATATGTTGTTAATAGCGGTGAAATCGGATGGACGGATTATAGCTGGAAAAAAGGATTTAGAAACTGTTTGAATTTAGCGGAGCCACAACCTCAGGATCCGGTATTAGTGGGAAAGGCTACAGAAAACATGATGCTTGATACGGCCGGTAGTAAAAAATATAACGTATATCCAAACCCAACCAACAGCGATTTAAATATTACGCCAGCCGACGGTAAAGAAATTCGTAGTGCTAAAGTGATTGATCCAAGTGGATTCGTATACGAATCCAGAGCATTCCGCAATGGAAAAGGGGAACAGTCGATCAATCTGAGTCATTTGAAACCAGGTATCTATTTTGTAGAGATCGAAACCAACGAAGGTGTGTTTGTAGAGAAAGTAGTGAAAAACTAAATAACGTTAAAAACGGTTTAGAGCTTGCCGTTTTTATAGTAAACCTGTCAGGATGTAATGCCTGACAGGTTTTATTTTTTAGCAGATTTGTTTTTATTCCCGTCCGCCGTCGAGTTTGTCCTGCCATTCTTTTAATTCCAGCCATTTGCCTTCGTATGCCATCCTGGCTTGTCGTGGCCATGTTGTAGGATTATGCATAGCGAAGCGTTCACCGGCTTTGTGCAGGATCTCATTACAACGGTCTACCGAAGTTTCCGACAGTGCTTTCCATGAAAATATACCGGAAGTATTGAATAATTCTTCAATTTTGGGACCGATACCTTCGATTATTTTCAGATCGTTTTCGGTAATTTTTTTACCCAGTACCGAAGCGGCCAGATCGGCATTAAAAGGTTGAATTGTGGTAGTGTTGAATCCTAAAGGCGCTGAATCTTGCCGTTTTAAAGCGTCCAGTTCGGCTGTAAGTGCAGCGGATTTAGACTGGCAATTGTCCAGATCAATTTGTAATTGCTTGGAATTATGATTACCCGATGCTGCTGATTTACCAAGTAAATAGCCTAATAACACACAGATTAAACCTGTTATAACCGGGATGAGTATACATGGTGCATTCATATGTAATGGTGTTAGATTAATGGATCGTGATTACGGTACGTCTGTTTTTGGCTTGTCCTTCTTTGGTAGTGTTGCTTTGTAGCGGATCGTCCGGACCTTTAGAACTGCTGTTGATCTTATCTGGTGCGACGCCATTTTGGATAAGATGATTTTTTGCAAAATCGGCACGTTGTTGTCCTATATGGATATTGGTCTCGCGGTTACCGATATTATCAGTATAGCCGACGACATCCAGTTTCGCATTTTCCACATGATCGATATAGTGAATCATATCGGCTATTTTCTGACGGTTGGTTTCGGTTAGGGCGATCTGTGTTTGTCCGGTGTTAAAATAAAGCGTCAGCGGATTGGAGTTCAATTGGGTTTTAATGGCTCCCCAATCGCTATCCGGCTTGGTTTCGGAAACAGCTTTTTTGATAAGATCAAAAGTAACCGGCCCAAGTAAAGTCTCATTTGTATGCGCTAAAGTATCGATAATGGAGCCGTTGATTTCTATTTTAGCCGAAGGAATTCCTTGAGCAATAAAATAATTCTTTACGTCGTTGGCCCGCGCATATCCCAGATTTGGAAAAATAGAATTGTTGACTTCATCGTTACGTGCAAAACCGGTAATTTTTAATGTAGAAGTATTTTTTTCGAGGAAAGCCTTTAGCGAATTGACACCAAGCGTTATCGAATCGTCAACAGGGAGTAATTTTTTAAAATCGTTTTTTAAAAAATTAAAATTGTTCTGTGTGGCAAAATGGAAGTCGTTGCCTTTCAGGGCAAACGGATAGGTCGGATGGAGTGCGGTACTGTCCGGACTGCGAATTACAATAATGTCTTTTTTAGGACAGGAATTATCGCAGGAGGCACAACAAAATCTATGGTACAAAAAACAACCGATAATTAGGGTTGCTAGTATGCCAAGAAGGTAAGTAGCTTTTTTTGACATATCGATCAAATTTGATTTTATTCTCAAATTTAACTAAAAATGTCTTTTATTTATTTATTTTTGGTTAAAAAGTACTATTTAATGTTAATTTAGTTGCCAAATGCTTGCGTTTAGTACTCCTGCAAAAGTAAGCCAGGCCAGATAAGGCAATAATAGGTAGCCGGCAATTTTGTTGATCTTTTTAAAAGAAAGATAGGTTTCATAGAGGATCAGCCATAATAATACCAATTCGACCAAGGCTAATAAAATATTGTGGAATCCAAAAAACAAATACGACCATAAGGCATTTAATCCTAATTGAATAGCAAAGAACAATAAAGCTCTTTTAACCGCTTCTTTTTCAAATTCGATACGGTTCCAAATCAGGCCGGCGGCAATTCCCATCAAAATATAAAGCGTGGTCCAAACCGGAGGAAATAACCAGTTTGGTGGATTAAACGACGGCTTTACCAATGTAGGATACCAGGTTTCAATACTGTTACGGGTTACAATTCCGGAAAAATAACCTACTACGAGGCAGGTTACAACGACCATTAATATACGGGTGATGTTTTTCATACTTCAAAAATAAGCGAATTCCTGTAATTTTTTCCAATTGATCGCTATTTCAAAAAAAGTATCTTTGCGTAAATTTTTAAAGATATGTTTTTAGAAAAAGATTTTGTTTACAACGGAGCGTTGGATGGTGTGGAAAACGGGAATTCCGAATGGAGCGCGCCCAGTAATATCGCTTTGGTAAAATACTGGGGAAAAAAAGAACACCAGATTCCGGCCAATCCGTCGGTGAGTTTTACACTGAATAATTGTAAAACCATCACAAAAGTGTCTTTTTCTAAAAAAGAATCCAGTACCGATTTTTCTTTTGATTTCTTATTCGAAGGAAAAGAAAAAGAGTCTTTCAGACCAAAAATACAGAAGTTTTTCGAGCGAATCGAAACCTATTGCCCGTATTTAAAAAACTATCATTTTGTTATCGATACCTTAAACACCTTTCCACACAGTTCCGGAATCGCCTCCTCGGCCTCGGGAATGGCGGCATTGGCGATGAATATTATGGATTTGGAAAAAACATTACATCCGCAAATGGACGAAGCTTACTTTTATAGTAAAGCATCGTTTTTGGCGCGTTTGGGCTCCGGAAGTGCCTGCCGAAGTGTAAAAGGAAATGTTGTGGTTTGGGGCGCGCATAAAGAAATTGAAGGTAGTTCCGATCTGTTTGGAGTGGAGTTTCCGGGACAGATTCACGAAAATTTTAAGAACTATCAGGATACGATTTTGTTGGTCGACAAAGGTGAAAAACAAGTGTCGAGTACGGTGGGCCACGATTTGATGCACAATCATCCGTATGCCGAAAAGCGCTTCGAACAGGCACATGTTAATCTGTCGCAAATCAAAAATATCCTGGAAAAAGGTGATCTGGATAACTTTATCAAAATCGTGGAAAGTGAAGCACTCACTTTACATGCCATGATGCTCACTTCCATGCCGTATTATATTCTGATGAAACCCAATACGCTGGAGATTATCAATGCAATCTGGAATTTCCGTAACGAAACCGGAACACCGGTGTGTTTTACACTCGATGCCGGAGCAAACGTACACGTCTTATATCCGGAATCGGTAAAAGAAAAAGTATTGGCATTTATTCAGCAGGAATTAGTTGGCTATTGTCAAAACAGTCAGTACATTTGTGACGAAATCGGAAAAGGAAGCGAAAAGATTAATTAAAACTTTTTTTCACTACCTTTATACTAGATTTAGCGGTAAACCGTTTCTAAAGCAGGAAATACGTATATGAAAGGACCACTTTTTTACTCGAAAATTTTACTCTTCGGAGAGTATGGTATTATCAAAGATTCCAAGGGGTTATCCATCCCGTATAATTTTTATAACGGGGCATTGAAAATAGCCGAAAACCCAACGTCAGAATCGATAAAATCAAATGCGGCTTTACAACGTTTTACAGCCTATCTGGAAGATATTCAGGAAGAAACCCCGGAATTGGTAACCTTTAATATGGAGGCCTTAAATGCCGATGTGGAACAGGGAATGTATTTCGATTCCAGTATTCCGCAGGGATACGGAGTAGGAAGTAGCGGTGCTTTGGTGGCGGCTATTTATGATAAATATGCCAACAACAAAATTACCGTACTGGAAAACCTGACACGCGAAAAATTACTACAATTAAAAAATATCTTTGCCCAGATGGAATCCTTTTTCCACGGGAAAAGTTCCGGATTGGATCCGCTAAACAGCTATCTGAGCCTGCCAATATTAATCAATTCCAAAGACCATATCGAACCAACCGGAATTCCGTCGCAAAGTACCGAAGGTAAAGGCGCCGTATTCCTGATCGACTCCGGAATTGTAGGCGAAACGGCACCGATGGTGAATATCTTTATGGAAAACCTAAAAGATCAGGGTTTCCGTAAAATGCTAAAAACACAATTCGTAAAATATACCGATGCCTGCGTGGAAAACTTCCTGCATGGCGATGTAAAATCCTTATTTTCCAATACCAAAAAATTGTCGAAAGTAGTCTTGAACAACTTTAAACCGATGATTCCGGAGCAATTCCACCAGGTATGGCAAAAAGGGATCGACACCAACGATTACTACCTGAAATTATGTGGCTCCGGTGGCGGCGGTTACATACTCGGATTTACGCAAAATCTGGAAAAAGCTAAAGAATCCTTAAAAGATTATAAGTTAGAGGTCGTTTATCAATTCTAATTTATAACTTTTCGGTCGGAAAATTCCGCGGATGATAAATTAATAGCCAAAACCATGCTTACCCGTAAATCCAAATTGACTTTGATGAAGATCCTCAGTTTGTTTTCTGTGGTACGGGGTTATAATATTCCGATTATTGTACTGGCGCAATACCTGTCATCGATCTTTATTCTGGCTAAAGACGAACGCGCACTGGATGTGATTCTGGACTGGCGTTTGTTTATTCTGGTGTTTGTATCGACACTAACGATAGCTTCCGGATATATTATCAATAATTTTTACGATGCACAGAAAGACCTGATCAATCGACCGAACAAATCAATGTTGGATCGATTGGTTAGTCAGCAAACCAAATTAAAAGTTTACTTTGGACTGAATTTTCTCGCAACGGCTCTGGCATATATCATATCCTGGCGAGCAGCTTTCTTTTTTGCAGCCTATATTTTTCTGATCTGGTTTTATTCGCACAAGCTCAAAAAATACCCGATTGTCGGAAATCTGACGGCTTCTGTCCTTGCGGTAATGCCGTTTTTTGGAATATTACTGTATTTTAAAAACTTTTACCACGTCATCTTTGCGCATGCAGGTTTTCTTTTCCTGTTAATCCTGATTCGTGAAATGATCAAAGATCTTGAAAATATCAAAGGGGATCTGGCCTCCGATTATCAGACCATCCCGGTTCGTTTTGGAACAAACGTATCCAAAAAAATGATAACGGCCTTAACGATAGCAACGGTCATTCCGGTGTTTATACTGGTCGAAAAATATGATGTAGGTTATATGGATATTTACTTTTATATAGCATTGATCATCTTGATGTACTTTATCCGGTTATTATGGAAATCGCAAACCCGTGAAGAATATGTTCAATTGCATATCATCTTGAAAACGCTTATTGTAGCCGGCGTTTTCTGTATTGTACTGATTGATCCTACGGTTTTGGTTAACGGAAAAAAACTACTGGCCGGGCTATAACAATCTTTCAAAATACTTTTTTAACACACAAAGAGATAAATAGTATCTTTGCAAAAATTTTTTAGCGAAATGAATAACGGAAAAGGAAATAATAAAAGAGGTTCTTCCAACGGCAAACCGGGTTTTGGACCAAAGAAATCAAATGCGGCAGGGAAACCGAATTTTAAAAAAGACGATAGAAAAAGTAATTTCTCAAAACCGAAACCGGACTTTGAAAAAAAACCGAAAGCCCCTAAAGCAGCAGCTTCGGATGATATCCGTCTGAATAAATATATTTCTAATTCCGGCGTTTGTTCTCGCAGGGACGCTGATATTTATATCCAATCGGGAAATGTAAAAGTGAATGGAGAAGCGATTACCGAAATGGGATATAAAGTAAAACCGGGCGATGTCGTTAACTTTGACGGAACGGTGATTACACCCGAGAAAAAAGAATACATCTTGTTAAACAAGCCAAAAGGATTTACTACGGCCGGCGATGGAGACGGAAATACGGCAAATGTATTGGATTTGGTACGTAATGCAACCAAAGCAAAACTACAATCGGTTGGACGTATGGATAAAAGTACAACGGGATTGTTGTTGTTTACAAACGATTCGGATATGGTTCGTAAATTTACGGCCCCAAACCAACGTTCATCAAAAGTATACCAGGTAACACTGGATCGTAACCTGAAATTCGAAGACCTGGAAAAAATCCAAAAAGGACTTACGATCGACAATTTTAGAGTGTATGTAGAGGAGATTTCGTATATCGAAAACGAACCGAAAAGCGAAATCGGCTTAAAGATGAAAACGTCTAATGTAAAAGTTGTACGTTCTATTTTCGAGCATCTGGAGTATGATGTGATTAAAGTAGACCGTGTCGTTTTTGCCGGACTGACCAAGAAAAATTTACCACGTGGAAACTGGCGTTTTCTGACGGATCAGGAAATTATCAACCTTAAAAATATATAAATCCACAATCCTGAAGCTTGCTTCGGGATTTTTTTACCGTACTAATGACACCAGAAACATTACAATCGATTGCTTTTCGTTGGTTTGAAGCGTTCAATACCAAGCAACTGGACAAATTATTATCGCTTTATGATGAGGAAGCACAGCATTTTAGTCCGAAATTAAAAATTCACCAACCGGAAACCAAAGGATTAGTTGTTGGGAAAGACGCTATGCGTGCCTGGTGGCAGGATGCTTTTAACCGTTTGCCAAGCTTGCATTATAAAGTGACGTCGTTAACAGCAAACTCCGATCGTATTTTTATGGAGTATATCCGCCAGGTTGACGGAGAAGAAGATATGCTGGTTGCCGAAGTGCTCGATGTGAAAAATGGAAAAATAATCGCCTCTCGTGTATACCACGGATAAAATAAAAGTCCCGCCATTGGAGGGACTTTTATTTTATGCTGTCTTCAGATTTCCCATTGAATATATCATACATGGCAATGGCTACGATGCCTAATATATTTAGGGTTGTAGTTCCTAAAAGAATGGTTAAGACGTTGTCGGATAAACAGTAGTTGTTATTATTGGCTGTCAAAATCGAACCAACTTCCCATAACCAGTAGCTTACAATTAGTGAAGACCAGATTGCTAAGTATATCCGAAGGTTGGTGTTAATTGAATACCTTTTGTTTTTTAAAGCATTACAAGTGTATTTGAGATAGTTTTTCTGATTCTTAAATGTTTCTTCTTCTTTTTTTGATTTATCATCGGTACAGTTTGTTTCCGAAACGATGTAATTCAAATTATTTTTTAAATCAGACGACATATTTATCCAAGTTGTTTTTTCTGATTTTGTTTTAAAAGGTATTTATAGTGTTCTTTTATGTAGGTATCGGGTATTTGCAAGGAAAAGTAATCATTGTTTTTTATCGTATTCCATACGCATGACCAGGGAGAGTCTTCCTGATGGGTTTTGGCACTTAGTTCGATACCATTGTATTGACCGTAGACTTCCCATATTTTGTCGAGAAAGTTTTCATCTTCCTTGTTGCCTAAGGTGGGTGTTCCGTTGTATTTTTCGATTGGAGCGTTTCCGTATCTTTTGTAGCGATGGTAGAGGCTGGGAATTACGGGACCGTATTTCCAGGCTTCCGGGTTTTCATCTATTAGGGCGTTGTCTGTAATTCCGAGATACCAGCCATGAGCGATGTATACCAGTTTGATTAGTTTCATTGGGGTTATGTTTTTGCCATCGCTATATTTGGCTAGGAAGTAGTTGGCTATTTGTTTTGGACTGTACATGGCTTATATAATTAGATAACTAAGGTACGATTTATGCTTAGGGCTATAGTATTATTAATCAATTTGACTTCCGTTTTACCTCACAAGACCTCAAGGTTAATAAGTCTGGATTGATATAAAAAAGAGGTTGTCTTAAATAGACAACCTCTTTTCGTTTAGTTTTTCAATAGTTTGTTACCATTATTCAAACCGCGTTTATTGAGTAGCGGTGTGATATTCGGTTCCTCACCACGGAATTTTTTATAAAGTACCATTGGATCTTCCGTTCCTCCTTTTTCAAGGATGTATTTACGGAAAGCTTTGGCTTTTTCCTGATTGAATAGCGAAGTGCTTTTAAAAGCTTCAAACGCATCGGTATCCAAAACTCCCGACCAGATATAGCTGTAATAACCAGCCGAATAGCCACCGGCAAAAACGTGATTAAAATACGTACTTCTGTAACGCGGAATAATAGAATTGATCAACCCGATTTTTTTCATCGAATTGGCTTCAAATGCAGTAGCATCCTGTGTGATGGCTCCGGTTTGCGTGTGGTATTCCATATCCAGTAACGAAGCGGCCAGGTATTCTATAGTAGCAAATCCCTGGTCGAAAGTCCCGGATTTTTGTAATTTTTCAATCAGTGCATCGGGAATTACAGCTCCGGTTTGGTAATGTTTGGCATACATTTTTAAAACTTCCGGCTCGGCAGCCCAGTTTTCCATAACCTGAGACGGTAACTCTACGAAATCTCTAGGAACTGCAGTTCCGGCCATACTCTGGTAATTCACGTTCGACAATAAACCGTGTAACGCGTGACCGAATTCATGGAAGAATGTTGTCGTTTCGTCAAATGTTAATAAGGTAGGTGCGTCGCCAACCGGTTTAGAATAATTACAAACAATTGAAATTACCGGAGGAATACGTTTTCCGTTTTCCATTTGTTGCGCACGGTAGGAAGTCATCCAGGCACCACCGTTTTTAGAAGCGCGTGAATAGAAATCCATATATAAAGTCCCTACGGGAGTCCCATCCTTTTCCATAACTTTCCAAACGGTAACGTCTTCATGGTATTTCGGAACATCTTTTAGTTCTTCGAATTTCAACCCATAAAGGTTTTCAGTTACTTTAAAAATACCCTGCTGTACATTCTGAATGCTGAAATATGGTTTTACTTCCTGTTCGTCCAGATTATAACGCTCCTTACGGATTTTTTCAGCATAATAACGCCAGTCATACGGTTGTACGTCACCGGAAATACCATCGGCAACCATCATTTTTTTGATATCGGCCGTTTCCAATTTTGCTTTTTCAAGAGCCGGTTTCCAAAGTTGGGTTAACAACTCCGTTGCTTTTTCCGGAGTTTTAGCCATACTTTCTTCCAATACATAGGCTGCATGGTTTTTATAACCCAGTAAGCGTGCTTTTTCACCGCGAAGGTTGGCCATCTGGATCAGATTTTGTTTGTTGTCGAATTCGTTATTATTGTTGCCACGGTTTTGATAAGCTGTCCAGATTTGTTTGCGCAGTTCGCGATTGGAAGCATATTGCAGGAAGGGCATCACACTCGAATTACTTAGTGTAAATACCCATTTTCCGTCCTTTCCGGAAGCTTTGGCTTTGGCCGCTGCCGCAACGATCAGTTCGTCGGGTAAACCGGCCAGATCTGCTTTTTTATCAATTACCAGTTCGTAGGCATTGTTTTCTTTCAGAATGTTGTTGCCAAACTTTAAGGATAACAACGATAACTCACTGTTGATTTTGCGTAGCTTTTCTTTGTCGGTTTCCGAAAGATTCGCACCACTACGTACAAAAGCCTTGTATTTTTTCTCCAGTAAACGAGATTGTTCCGGAGTTAATTTTAATGTTTTACGGGCATCCCAAACCGCTTTTACCCGGGCGAATAATTTCTCATTCAGATTGATATTATCATTGTGCTTAGACGATATTGGTGCCATTTCCTGCGCGATCGCCTGAAGTTGGTCGTTCGTATTGGCCGAACTCATATTGCCAAAAACAGTCGCAACCCGGTTTAAAAGCTGTCCTGCATTTTCAAGCGCCAGAATGGTATTATCGAAAGTCGGTTTGGCCGGATTATTGGCAATGGCGTCAATTTCCTGTTGGTGGATTTTAATACCTTCCAGTAAAGCCGGTTTAAAATGTTCGTTTTTAATCAAATGAAAAGGAGGAACTTCATAAGGAGTATTGTACGCGGCCAAAAGCGGATTGGTTGGATCGCCGTTTCGCTTGGATTTGTCCTCGTTCCCCGAAAGTAAAGACATTCCCACAGTTGTAAGAATCAGAACAGTTTTTGTAATCATGATGTTATTTTGATTAATTTAGTTATGTAAAAATAACAGAAAAAGTGATTACCGTCGGTTATGGCACATTTTGTTAACGAATTTTTATGAGCCGAATACGGAATATTCTGTTAAAATTTGAAAATTAGATAGTACTTTTGTAGTATGAAGCGCTCCCCTAAAAATATAATCCTCAAGACCCTTAAGATCACTGGAATCACAATCGGTAGCATATTGCTGTTATTATTCCTGATTCCGTTGCTGTTTCCGGGAACGATTGCCGAACAGGTAAAAAAAGCCGCCAATCAAAAACTGGATGGTGAACTGAATTTTAAAGAAACGCATCTGTCGTTTTATAAGCATTTTCCGTCATTAACGGTTTCGTTGGACGAGTTTTCGTTAAAAGGATCGGCGCCTTATCGAAACGATACTTTGGTAGCGGCAAAAGAGGTGGCCTTCGGGATCAACCTGAAGCGGCTTATTTTCGACAATCAGGTGAGTATTGACGAGATCTATTTATCCGATGGACAGGCGAATATCAAAGTAGACGAACACGGACACGCGAATTATAATGTCTATATTTCGAATGCACCAAAAACAGCCGATACTACAGAATCGGCTTCCATTCGACTGGATCGGATCGAAATTAAAAATGTCGATTTAAAATACAACGACCTTTCGGCCAAAGTAGCGATCGATGCAAAAGATTTTAATTATATCGGAAAAGGAGACTTGGATAAGTCCATTTTTGATCTAACGACTAAAGCGCGAATCGGATCGCTGGATTTTGCTTTTGACGGGGAAACCTACCTGAAAAACAAAGTGGTTAACGCCGACTTATTGACGCGGATCAATACGAATTCCCTGTCGTTTGTTTTCAGACAAAATAACCTGAAAATAAACAAGCTTCCGGTTAAATTTATCGGAAAGCTCAACTTCCTGAAAGATGGATACGATATCGACATTCACGTAGAAACTCAAAATAGTAACCTAAACGATTTGTTCACCGCAATGCCGCCGGCTTATGTAACCTGGCTGGAAAAAACAAAGGTACAGGGACAAACGGATGTGTTATTCACGTTTAAAGGAATCTACAACGCTTCTCAAAATAAAAAACCCGATTTAGGATTAGCGGTTAACATCCGCGACGGTTATATTGCTTATAAAGATACGCCGTTTCCGACTTCGAATATCTTTTTAAAATTTAACACCCGAATGCCGTCGTTAAATCCGGATTTATTGGAAATCGATATGGATTCGATTCACTTTAATGTCGGAAAAGACTTTTTAGCCGGAAAACTGTATTCCAAAGGAACCAAACATATCAACGTAAACACGGATATGAAAGCCAAACTGGATCTGGAAAAATTAAACCGCGCTTTGGGATTGGAAAAGGTAGAAATCAAAGGATTGCTAACCACGAGTATCAAGGCCAAAGGCGATTATGATGCGGCTCAGAAACTATTCCCGGTTACCGATGGATTTTTAGCGCTACAAGGCGGACGATTAAAAACGCCGTATTATCCAAACCCGATCGATTCCATCCGAATCAATGCGCGCATCAAAAATACAACCGGTAATTATAAAGATCTGATAGTAAAAGTAACGCCGGCCTCATTTAATTTTGAAGGCAATCCGGTGTTTGTTGCAGCCGATTTATCAAATTTTGAAGACCTGGCTTATAAAGTCAAAGCTAAGGGTGAAATTGACGTTGCAAAAGTCTATAAAGTATTCCGTCAGGAAGGACTTGACTTAAAAGGGTATATCAAAGCCGATTTGTTTTTACAAGGAAAACAAAGTTATGCAACCACTGGTCAATATGGTAAAATGAATAATAAAGGAACTCTGGTATTACGGGATATTACGGCAAAATCGCAATTCTTCCCAAAACCGTTCCTGATCAAAGAAGGCTTGTTCCGATTTGATCGTGACAAAATGTTTTTTAACGATTTTAAAGCGGGCTATGGGCAGTCGGATTTTAATTTGAATGGTCAGTTGCAAAATGTGATCAATTATGTATTGAACGATAAAAGTGTCCTTTCCGGAAACTTCGCGTTGCAGTCCGATTTTCTGAATGTTAACGAATTTATGGCCTACAATCCGGATGGGGTCAAAACAAATAATTCCAAGGTCAATGCGAAAAAAACAAAACCGAAAGAACCAACAGGTGTTGTTGTGGTACCGACAAATCTGAATGTTTCGGTTGTAGCCAATGCTAAAAAAATAGACTACGACGGTTTGGTACTGAATGACATGTCTGGAAAAGCAATGGTCAAAAAAGGAAAAATCATGTTGCGCAATGCGGGTGTAGGAATTATCGGAAGTCGGATGACATTGGATGGTGTTTACGACGATGTAAGTGCCGATAAAGCGAACTTTAGTCTGCGTTACCGGGCAAAAGATTTCGATGTGAATCGTGCCTATCGTGAAGTGAAACTATTCCGCGATTTAATGACATCAGCCGAAAATGCTGAAGGAATCATAGGTGTCGATTACCGTTTACGCGGTGTACTCGATCAGAACATGCAACCGATTATGCCATCGTTAAAAGGAGACGGTGTGGTTACGGTTAAAAAAGTAAAAATAAAAGGATTGAAATTGTTTTCGGCCATCAGTAAAAAAACAGGATCCGATGGTATTGATAACCCGGATTTAAGTGAGGTAGATATCAATTCGAACATTAAAAATAATGTGATCACTATTGATGAAACATTGATCAAAGTTGCTTTATTCCGTTTAAAATTCAAAGGGCAAACTAACTTTGCCGGTCAGATGAATCTGAGAATGCGTTTGGGATTACCGCCATTCGGATTAATTGGTATTCCGGTTGTGATTACTGGAAATAAGGATAATCCTAAAATAAAAGTATTTAGTAAAACGGGCGAAGAAGTTCCGGAAACGGAATACAAAGGTACACCGGCACCGGGATCACCGGGATCACCGGCATCACCTTCGGAACCCAAACCGGAACCGGCGGCAACACAGGCACCGGTAAAGCCAAAAGAGTAATAAAAAAGCTGTCTTTAGAGACGGCTTTTTTTATGGCATTAAAATCGGACAGAATTTTTCTTTTCGAATAAAAAAAATAGTAATTTAATTCCTGTATTCAAAAATTCCTAAAAGAAAACAGATTTCGGGTTATTTAGTGTTCATCGATTCTAAAACCACAACGATGGAAAAAACAACGGTATTTAAAAAATACGTTCCCCAGGTACTATTGATCAGTGCGTTCGTTGTAACGTCTTGTTCCGGATTTCAACCCAACCGAATGAAATCGCAATTGTATACGAGTAACTGCAATCAGCAGAATGTCTACAATTATACGGTAGCCGAAATGCCCCAACCCATGCACACTATCCCGGTCGACACGGCTCTGGCATCGCGATTTAGCTTTAAAAGTCTGAATGCGGCCAATGCGATTGGTGTTTTGGATTTGGTAGGGGATTATGTGGCGATACGCAGGCAATACAAACAACATCCGACAATTGAAAACCGGCTGACACAATTGGAGTTGGTTCAAAAGTTAAACCAACGAATTAATATCGCGTCACTGGAAGTTTCGGCGGTATCGTCGGAAATGGATTGTGAAGAAGAACGTACCAGTCAGATTGCCGATTTTTTAAAAGGGAAAGAAGACGAAACCGAAAGTAAGTTAACCGTTGGCGCGATCGTAATCGGAGCTACCGGGGCGATTGCTTCCGGACTGTTAATCAACAAAGGGAACACCGGCGATTATATCGGATTGGGAACCGGGATTACCGAAGCCACCTTAGGGATGCTGATTCTTCGGAACAAACGCAGCATTGAGTTTTATCATAACCGGAACGCCTTGCGTGATATCTGGGAAGGGAAGCCGACCTCTTCTATTTTTCCGCCTACCGTTTGGTATTATCTGAATTATAGCAATCCAAACGAACTGGAAAAAGTCTCTTTCCGTCGGGAGATTATAGAAAAATGGATGAATTTTGGTCAGATTGCGGATGAGAAATCCAAAAAGAAAACCCAATTATTGGAATTGTATTTTGGAAATGGGGGTAAATATTCGGCTCAGGAATTGGACAACCGGGCTAATATGTATGATCAGCTGGAATCGCAAATCAACCTGATGAAACAGGATTTAAAAGCGTTGTCGATGGAACTGGAAAACCTGAAAATATAAGTAGAATATCTTCCGGGCAAAGTTTTTGTCCGGAAGATAGGGTGTATTACCAGCCTAGATAATACGCCGGATCCAGCCATTCCGGACGTTCTAGTCCAAAATGAGTTTCCAGCATTTTTTCGGCTTCACATAGTGCGCCTTCAACCCATCCCTGCTGATCGGAATAGGCTTCCCCACAAATATGGATTTGTTCTGTTGGTTTCGGTTGTCGCATGTATGGCATGACATTTTTAACCTCATATCCGGCTTTCCAGGCGTGATATCCGGCACCAAACGGATCGTCGGACCAGTCTCTGAAATAGGTCACATACGGGTCCGGGATTTCCACATCCGCACCGTGTAATTCGCGCAACTGGTTCATCACTTCATTTACCATCATCTGGGAAGCCTGAACGCTATCCAGTTCGTGTAATTCTTTTAACGAAGCCGATTTGGATGCTTTTACTTTAAAAAGAATCTTATCGTCCGATAGTGCTTTCCAGAACGTTTCGGTTTCCATATCACCATAACTACCTAATAACATCGAATTATCGGTATGCGTATCGGTACCAAAATAATAGCACTGGCGCATTGGTAAATCGGTTATGGAATGCCCGGAATCGATACCTAGTTTTTTCCACCACGGATGCGGGAATCCCATCAGGATTTTAAAAGCCGGTTCCATGATTACCGAACGGATATTATTGTTTAGCGTACTGTCTTCATTCACATTAAAAAAGAAGTTTTCCTGATCCAGTAATTCCAACGATCTACGCGGCATTGCCAATACAATAGTATTAGCGTAAACATGCCATTCCTCATTGGTTTTGATGTTTAGGAACGTCAGCTGGTATTTGTGTGAATGTTTAAAAGCGTGCTCTTTTGTAAAAGTAATCAATTTGTTTTCCGACCAGATACAAGCGCCCGGATTGTCCATATAGGTGTTGGCAATGGCGTAGGTAATACTGTCAAAACCTTCTTCAATGGTTTTATAAACGGTTCCTTCGGAAAAATCGCCCACCATATAGGGGAACGCTTCCGCCGAATTCCAGTTGATCGTATTGGAATAATAACCGCCGGCATTGGCTAAAAAGGTATAACCTTCCTGTGATACCTGGTCTTTGATCAAATTCCAGAAACCAATATCGTTTACTTTCCGGCCTTCGTAAGGCGATCCTTTAAAATTATAGCGTAATTTCGGTTTGATGGCATCCCATTGCCGACTGGTGATTTCGAAAGTATATTCGTAATCGGATGTTTTTTTAACAAAATCCGAATAGTTTTCACGGAACCATGGATCGGCCATCAGTACATCATAAATGATTTTATTGAACAACTGATCGGAACTAAAACCCAGATCTTCTTCATTCAGATAATAACGGGTGATCAGTTTTTTACCGGCATCCTGAGCCACATTCCAGGCATCCTGTTTAAAGCGCTCTTTTCGCAAATACATCAGTAATTTTGACGTTTCGCCCATTGGAAACGGAACCGGGTTCATTTTGTCGACTAGCACTTGCTTGCGTTTGTTTAGATCCGGCTCGGTTAACGGGTAACCCTCAATAAGCGTGGTTACGATTTCCTGAGAGGTAAGGTAACGCATTCCGCCTAATTCGCCCCAGAAATCCATTCCGGGCATAATCACCGATTCCAGTCGGCCGCCCAAACGGTCATTCAGATCAAAAATCTGAACCTGATCGGCTGTGAATTTTTTATCGGCTACCAGTCGGTAAGCGCTGTATAATCCGGAAGTACCGGCGCCAACAATGGCGACTTCAATTTTTAAACCGGGTTCCATCCCCGGATTTAAAGGTGTGTTTTTATTCATAATGGTAGGTTTTGGTTAGTGGTTTGAAGCGCTCTAAAGAATTTATAGCCCAATTGGAAATTGGAAATATCGTAATCAGATTTGCCATCCAAAGCCATGTCGGATAAGATTTTGCCTAACAGCGGTGTAAATTTGGCCGCCCATCCGGTCGCATAGACCACGATATCTTCATGATTCGGAACGTAGCTCGGTGCAAAATCGATGATCAATTCTTTATTCGGAATTTTACTCAGCGCGATCAGACAGGTTGAAGTAAAGCAAGGTACGGTATCCAGTCCGGTCATGTGATTTTTGACCCATTCGGACGTATAGTTTAATTCCTTTTCGTTCGGAATAAAGGAACGGTCGTACGGTTCGTCCAATGGTTCGATTACAAAATCGGGTGCCACGCGGATATAGTCCGGATGATCCCAGTCGACTTCCGGGAAGCCATAAAATTGATTGCCATTATCGCCTTCGGCATTCTGGAAGACAAACCAGGTCGGGTATTGTACTTTTTCATCCGTCTTTTTAAAATAGGCGGAAGCCATATTCCAATAGGTCGCTTCAATGGTAAAATCCAATAAGTTGATCACGCTATTAATATACGGACCGGGCGTGATCACGATTTTTTTAGCGGCATAATAGCCATTTGGAGTCGTTAGGTGAAACAAATCGTCTTTCCGTTCGATATGGGTTACCGGAGATTGTTCCAATAAAGTCGTATTCGCGTCTTTTTGACAAAGTTCCAGTAAGGTTTCAATGGTTGCTTTAAAGTTGATGCTCGCCCCATCGGCCTGAAACAAGCCGGTGTAGTTATCCGGTAGGTTGCGGAAATTATATTGTTCTTCGACTTCCTTGGCGGTCAGTTTGGTATAGGGAACGTTGAGCTCTTTTAAGGCAATTTCGGCTTTTGCGATGTTTCCTTCGGTAGAATGTACTTCCGGATCGCCAAACCAAAGAGTGCCGACTTTATCAAGTAGTTCGGTTTCGGTATGGCTTTGTAATTCTTTCCAATAGGGTAACGAATCCAGCGCCATCTGAACCATATATTTTTCAGGATACGGAATACGGAATTGTCGGGAAACTCCTGCAGAACTTCCTTGTTGGTTTACAAAAGTAAACTGTTCCAGTACGAGTGTTTTGGCATTTCTTTTTCCCGAATAGTAAGCTGTGGCGAGTCCCATAGCGCCACCACCGATCACGATCACGTCATAAACGTCATTTGCAGTAGTCTCCATAATAAGATGTAGGTTGTCTTGGTTATGAAGCTAAAATTAGGAGCTATGAAGGTAGGATTTTACAGTAGAAACACCTGTTTTAGGACTCTCTGTCGAGGTGGAAATAAAGGTGTTCTTTGCGATCCCGTGATTGTTTTATAAGGTATACAGGAATTGTAATAAGAATTTATTTTCGGTAAAAGTATTTTTAGTTTTAAAGAATTGATTTTTGTCGTCACGCTTGCTAAAAAACAAATTGTTCGCTTTTCCGGAGCTAAAATGCAGCGCCACCGAAATATGTTTTGATAGGGAATAATGTAGTTCGATAAGGTAACCGATTTGGAGTGCTTCGGCTTTAAAATCCTGTGTTTGGTCAAACGTTAATGGTAGGTTGCCGGAAGAACCGATAAATTGCGAGGTATACGTACTGGTACTAACAAACGCTCCTATGGAAGGCGTAAAGCGGTTTATGTTGTAGTACAACTGAATGGGAAGCTGTAATTGGAAATTTTTATTGTCGATCGTTTTAAAAAGTTTCGGCTGATTGTTGTTTGTAAAATAATAACCGTTAAGAACACTTTCATTTTGTATGGCATCAAACGAAAACGAACCCATCCAGTAAAAGACGTCAAATCCTATTCCGACAGAAAAGTCAGAATTAAAAAGCGCTTTTCGAGTCCAGATTCCAACTCCAAGACCGACGGTGTTTGGTGCATTCAGTTCTTTAAACAGACTATTTCGGGCGATACCCAGATGTAGTTTTCCGCCAAAAAACCAACTTTGTGTTTGCTGTTTTTCGATTCTTTTTTTATCGGTCACCAAAACAAGCGTATCAATCGCGATCTGGAATTTTTTTCCGTTTTGAATTAATTCCAGTTTGTCTTTTTTATCGGTTTCGGAAGTGAAGACTGCCTTGTCTATTTTGGTAAAAGGTTTTTCGATAAAAACAGTGTCGTATACGATGACTTCTTCGTAAACAAAAACAGTATCGGTCTTTTTTTCCTGCGAAAAAGCAAAACCGGAAAAGATTAAAAAAAAGAATAGGAGTTTATCGCGTAACATAAATAGTGTCTTTTTTTACAATTTGTTTTTTAATGACAACTACTTTCTGAGGTTCTTGTGGTATCGAATCTTTTAGTGTTGTAACCACTGAACTTGCAGTTGTTTTTGAGGTATTGTTTTTTAAAACTGTTGCTTTTTCCGGTGCAGTAACCGTTTCAGTTTTATTCGGATTTGGAATAGTAACGGCTTTATTTTTTACCGAATCTGTGGTGTTTACAAGTGGCTGACTGGTACTGCTATTTATAACCGCTTTTGAATTTACTTCGGGAGTTTTTTGTACCGGATTAGTGTTGTTACGATAGGTATACGCATAAATAAAAACACTAAGTATACTTATTAAAACCAAACTTGCTGCGATCGTTTTTACGGCAAAAGTAGTTTGGGTTAAACCGATAAAATCCTTTGGCAAAGGCAATTTACCCGAATTTAATTCTAATTTTTTTTGCGGTTGTATTTCAAAATCCCGAAACGGTTTTCTATAATAGTTGGCAAACATCTGATTTCCGAATCCTAAGAAAAGTAAAAAAGCAACGCGGCGTTTTTTCTTTTGATCAACTGGTTTTTCCTGTATTTTTTCAAGTAAAAAGGCCTGAATGGCTTTTCGGGCGCGGAACAAATGCGATTTTGAAGTCCCGGTTGAGATATTGAGTATTTTACCGATTTCAACATGCGAAAACTGGTCGATTACATAAAGGTTAAAAACCGATTTGTGATGTTCCGGCAATTGGTCGATTGCTTCCAATATATCGTTCTTTTCTAAATCGGAACTCAGAAGTATGCTTTTTGAATCTATTTCTGCGGTGTTCATAAGGGTAGTGGTATCAACAATTTCACAGTCTTGATCGGTTGAAAAGTTTATCTTTTTGGTTTCTTTTAAATGATGAATGGCCATATTGATCACAATTCGGCTTAACCAGCCATTTAAAGCATTGGCGTCTTTTAGTGTGTTTTCTTTTTGGATAGCGACAATGAAAGAATCCTGAATAATGTCTTCGGCCGTGGCCAGATCTTTTATATACCTGCGACAAATCCCCAGTAATTTTGGGGATGTCTTGCTATAAATTTCGTTCCAGTTAAAGGTCGCCATAGTTTAATTTTGAACCACAAAAACCGACATAAAGGTACCGTCAGAATCATTGATGTGCATCGCTTCAACACCGTTAACCACTAAATGACTGGTGTAACCATCTCCAACGGCTACCTGCGTTATTTTGTAGGCACCACTGTTTTGAATTTTAAAATCGATAATGCCGCCCAATTCCGGCTGACTGTTGTCAAATGAAACTCCGTTTTTGTAAATGGTATTCGAACCGTTTGTAACATACATATCTGTTGCAAACTGCATTTTTGTAATACCGTTGATCGGAGCCGGAAGTGACGTTTCCGCATTGGTGTTGATGTTTTTGTAATAACCGGCATTATTCAATACTCCGAAAGCAAACATATCACTACCATTTGTCGCCAGACCGTTTATAATCGAATTTGGTATTTCGTTAAAAACACTGTTTGCATAATAGCCATTAATGGTTAGACTACCATTTGCGGAAGCCGTGATATAAACGGTATTGTTTTGTATTTTAATTTTTGGAAGATTCTGAACATAGTGGCCATAGTTACGAACGGTAGTTTTAACGCCGTTTTTCCAATAGGCAAGGGTGTAGTCGTCGAAAGCGATAATCGGTTTTTTGGTATAACCTACAAAATAAACATCGTTTCCGATTACTTCCATATCGGTGATGGTCATTACTTGTTCCTCATCGGTGCTTAAAGCGGCTTTTAGATTGGTAAGCGTTCCGTTTTTCCAAAACATCGGAACGGTTTCAAGCGCCGTTGTTGTCGCGCCGATTCCAATTCCTAAAACATAGACATCGTTATTGGATACGATTATTTTGTTTGCCGTAGGGCCTGTATAACCGTTGGAATTCAAAAAAACGGGTTGGTTGTTTTTCCAATAACATGCCTGATTGTCTTTCTGACCGGCAACATATACATCGGCTGAGTTCGTTGCTGTGGAATTCGAAATCAGGTCTTCACTACAGGAAGTTTGTAATAACGCGGTTGCCAGGGTTAGAACAAGTAGTATTTTTTTCATAATAAAAATAAATTAGGGTTAATATAGTTTAATTTTATTATAAGAGTGAAAAAACGATAAGGGTTGCAGTAAAAAAATAAAAATATTTTAGAGTTTACTTCTGTCGGAATGATTGCTGCTGATTTGTAAACGTAAAGCAGTGATTTTTTGGAAAGTATAAAAATAAAAAAAAACCACTCGTTTTGAGTGGCTTTTATGGTACTATCAGAATCTTTCGGGCGATTAATTTACAATGAACTTCAATGTTTTGATGGTCTGATTGTCTTCTTTTAGGTGTACTAAATAAATACCACTTCCGTAATCCGACTTATTTAATTGATATTGATCCGACTTTATAGCGTCTTTTTTTAATAACTGTCCGTTTGTATTATAAATTTCTAACGTTAAATTTTTATAAGAATTGAAATTGCTTACTGTTAACGTGGAAGCAGCTACAACCGGATTTGGAAAAAAAGCAAAATCATTATTTTTTATAAACTCATTTCCAGATAATACGTTAACATTTTTCAATATTGTTCCGTTATCGCCTACGATTACAGCACTTGAAGCACTTAAATAAAATATATTGTAAAGATGTGAGGTTGTTCCCGATTCTTCGGCAATCCAGGTGTCCCCACCATTAACGGTTCTAAATATTTTTCCGGACAAACCCACTGCCAGTCCGTTGTTTGCATCAAAAAAACGTATAGCATTTAAAGCAGCTACAGCTGGGGTTGATTTGTCAGTCCATGTGGTTCCGCCATCGGTCGTTTTAAGGATTTTTCCTCCGGTACCTGCGACATAACCTGTAGCAGTATTAATGAAAAAAACAGCATTTAAGGTTGTCGAATTATTTACGGCAAGATCAGTCCATGTAGCTCCTGCATTAGTGGTTTTAAAAATTTTTCCGCCTTGTGCGCAAATAAAACCGGTATTTGAATCGGTAAAGAATATATCCGTTAGATTTTGACTACCAGGAGTTGTTAAGGGGATTGTATACGAGCTTAAAGTGGTTCCTGAATTGGTCGACTTTATGACTTTATCTTCCGTATTTATAAAATAGGCGGTGGTTGCTGATGTTGCGAAAACACCTAAATAAGCACTTGAATTGGGTGGTGTAATGGCAGACCAGGTCGTTCCTCCATTTGTCGTTTTTTTCATGGTTCCGTTTGCTGCTCCTGCGGCAGATGAGGCATATCCGTTATTAGCATCTACAAAATGAATATCTCTTGCAGGATAGTTACCAACAGATGTCCATGTTTGTCCACCATTTGTTGTTTTATACATCTGTGTGGTACTGCCGGAGGTGAAACCGATGTTGGAATCAGTGAAATAAAGCCCTTCCAACTTAGATGATGTAGGTGAGGTTTGTTGCGTCCACTGAGCGTTTATCTTGTGAGAGGAAAAAAGAAGGATCGTGGAAAAAAGTAAAATAAAAGTATTTTTTTTCATGGAATTTATATTTTGATTGCCAAATGTATTCTTTTTTAATGAATTATCTTACGAGTGTGAATAAATTTAAGTGTTGTTTCGGTGGTTAAAAATAGGAATGTATTCGTTTCGTGTTCCGAAAAAGAGTACGATGTAAACAATCTTTTTTGCGAACTATTTGATGCGGATATGAAGCGATCAATAAAGAAATATAAAAAGGTGATTGATTTCTGAAGTGAAAATCATCGTAAAGTTTTGTGGAAATTACCTCGGTGAAAAAAAGGGTAGTTTTTTACATTTGAAAACAAAAAACCCTTGAAATCGTAAGAGATCAAGGGTTTGTAAGTGGTGCCTCCAGGAATCGAACCAGGGACACATGGATTTTCAGTCCATTGCTCTACCAACTGAGCTAAGGCACCGTCCTTATTGCGGTTGCAAATATAGAATCATTTTTCGGTTTTCCAACACTTTTTTATGGAAAAAAGAGACTGTTTTTGTAACTAACTCAATGTTAAGGAATTATTTTTAAAATTATCGTTTTGGCTTGTTACTTAAATAAAAAGTTAACGCGGCATTATCGTAAAGTTCGCCGTGTAACAGGTAATCGCGATCGATTTCTTTTCCGTTAAGGGTGATTTTCTGGACATATACATTTTTTGGTCCTTGGTTAACCGTTTTTATTTTTAGCGATTTGCCGTTTTCAAAATGCAGCGTAGCGGCTTTAACCAACGGACTTCCGATGGCATACTGATCCGATCCCGGAAGTACCGGATAAAAACCAAGCGCGCTAAAGACATACCAGGCACTCATCTGACCGGCATCGTCGTTTCCGCACAAACCATCAATGGAGTTGGAATACATCGTATCCATGATCATACGAACGCGCTCCTGCGTTTTCCAGGATTTACCGGTCCAGTTGTATAGATAAGGAATATGATGCCCCGGTTCGTTACCGTGTACATACGCCCCGATGATGCCGTCGCGGGTAATATCTTCGTTTTTCTCGATGTATTTATCATCCAGTTTGATTGAAAACACCTGATCAAGCTGTGCGGCAAATTTATTTTTGCCACCCATCATTTCAATCATATGATCAATGTTATGTGGAACATAAAAACCGTAATTCAATGCATTTCCTTCGATAAAACCTTGTCCGTGGGTGTCCAGCGGATCGAAAGGTTCTTTCCATTTCCCATCGCTTAATTTTGGACGCATATAACGGGTCGTCGGATCGTAAACATTTTGGTAGTTTTCAGAACGCTTCATATACTCTTGGTAAGCACTCGGATTATTGGCTTTTTTGGCGATCTGCGCGATACACCAGTCATCATAGGCAAATTCCAGAGTTTTCGAAACGGAATTACCGCTTTTGTCTTCCGGAACGTAGCCAAGGCGCATATAGCTATCCAGTCCGTCGAAATACGGAAGGGTTGACGTGTTTTTTCCGGCGGTAAGTGCGCGGTTTAGATCGATATCGGTGGTGTTTTTGGCAATGGCATCCGCAATTACGGATATCGAATGATAGCCAATCATACACCAGTTTTCATTGGCGTAATGACTCCATACGGGTAACATTTTATGGACACTTTGATCGTGATGCGTCAACATAGATTTGATCATGTCGTTATTGCGTTTGGGCTGTATCAGGTTAAACAATGGATGTAACGCGCGATAGGTATCCCAAAGTGAAAAAACGGTATAATTGGTAAATCCATCCGATTCGTGGATGTTCTGATCCAGTCCTTTGTATTTTCCATCCACGTCTTCGTATACAATCGGACCAAGCAGGGTGTGGTATAAGGCGGTATAGAATGTCTCTTCGTCTTCCGGTTTTTGGGTTTCGATGGTGATTTTGGAAAGTTCTTTATTCCATTTATCGCGGGTTTCGTGTCGGGTTTTCTGGAAATCCCAATGCGGAATTTCGGTTTTCAGGTTTAATAACGCGCCTTCGGTGCTCACCGGTGATAAGGCGAATTTAACCTGGATTTTTTCGTTTTCTTCGGTTTTAAAGTTGAAATACGCACGGATGTTTTTGCCAGCCATTTCCGGGAAGTTTTCTTCTTCATTAAAACGACGGTAAAACCCATTATACGGACTGTTGTCGTATTTTTTATGACCGTAGGAAAGGAACGGTTTGGAAAACTGCATGGCAAAATATACGGTTCGGGTTCGTCCCCAACCATGGGTTTGACGGTAGCCGGTTATGGTCGAATCGTTTTCTACGCGGATAAACGTCCAGACATTTTTGCCGTCGTAATTATAGATGTTGTACACCAGATCCAATAGAATATGTGCCGATTCCGATTTTGGAAAGGTATATTGATGGAATCCGACGCGATCACTGGCGGTTAGCTCGGCTTTGATATTGTAACGATCGAGTTTGACCATATAATAGCCGGGTTTGGCAAATTCGTTTTCATGGGAGAAATTCGAAAAATAACCGCTTCCGGGTTCATTGGCTTTTCCGGGATTTAAATCGAGTTTTCCGGTGGTAGGCATAATCAGGAAATCGCCCAGATCGGCATGACCGGTTCCGCTAAAATGGGTGTGGCTAAATCCGAAAATGGTCGTGTCGTCATATTGATAACCGGCACAATATTTATAGGCATCCGGATTGTATTTGCCGTCGACAAACATATTGGTATAATTGGTTTCCGGGCTTAATTGTACCATTCCGAATGGGGTTGTGGCGCCGGGAAACGTATGGCCCATTTTATGGGTTCCAATCATCGGGTTGACAATATCGGCCGGGCCGGCAACGCGTTTCTGACTAAAGCAGACTACGGTAACCAGTGAAAAAAAAAGGGAAAGTTTTGTAGACATGAGCGCTGTGATAACAAAAATGATAGCTCAAAGATACTTTATTTTCGATTTCGGAAAATTGAAAAGGCTAGGTGTGGGATAAAAAAAAACACTCGTTTGGAGTGGGTCTATCATGTTTTACGTTAGGTGCCATTCGGTAAGCGTCTTGGTGAAAAAGTTTTGGAACGTTCCGGTGTCTTTTTTTTCATTGGAAAGATAATATCCTATAAAATGGCTCGGATAAAAATCGTGCTTGTCAATAGTTATTTTACAAAAATAGTAGTTGTTTCCGATCCGACTTTTGTGACTGTAAAATGCTCCGCTCCAAAAACCATTTAGGTTTTGATATAGGGTCTCACCGATATATGCGGTTAATTTTGCTTCAAGGTCATATTTCGCGTCTTGGGAATTAAGGGGAGAAGTTTCTAAAATACGATCGATTTCTATTTCCAAGCTTTGAAGGCTAAAGTCAAGTGTATAGCCTAATGGCTGCATTTCTTTTGAAAACAAATAGGCGGTTAACTTAGGATCGTCGGGTTCATTATGGAGTGTCATACAGTTATGATGTGAATACCAAAACTAAACAAAAAACCCTTGAAATCGTAAGAAATCAAGGGTTTTATAAGTGGTGCCTCCAGGAATCGAACCAGGGACACATGGATTTTCAGTCCATTGCTCTACCAACTGAGCTAAGGCACCGTCCTTATTGCGGGTGCAAATATAGGGGCATTTTTTATTTATCCAAAACAATTCTGAAAAAAAATCTATTTGTATCTTTGAATTTTAATCGGAAAAATAATGCTTTTAGCAATAGATGTAGGGAATACCCGGATCAAAGGGGCTGTTTTTGAAAAAGATAGCCTGCTGTATCAGGATGCGTTTGATAAAACAGAAGCCGTAAATCGGTTGTCGAAAATCCTGGAAAAATATACGCAAATAGAAAATGCGGTGCTTTCCCGGGTGGGATTTTTGGATGAAACGGTTCTAAAATGGCTGGAAAGTAAAGTAAAACTTCATGTGGTCACATCAGAAAGTCCGATGCCGTTTTATAATCGTTATGAAACGCCAAAAACATTGGGAATCGACCGAATGGTGCTGGCTTCGGGAGCGGTATTTCAATTTCCAAAACAAAACCGACTGGTAATCGACTCCGGAACCTGCATTACCTACGACTTTATTGATGCCGACGACAATTACCTTGGCGGCGCCATTTCGCCGGGACTTCGGTTGCGGTATGAATCCTTACATAATTATACGGCAAAATTACCGTTATTAACCCTTGAAAACCCGTCGGGCTTGATCGGAGGATCTACAAAACAGTCGATTCATTCCGGTGTTGTAAACGGATTTTTGTGCGAAGTTGACGGGCTCATCGAACGCTATCGTCAACAATATCAAGTTTTAACAGTAATTTTAACAGGAGGTGATACGGATTTTTTGGCTAAAAGCGTAAAAAACACCATATTTGCCAATCCAAATTTTCTATTAGAAAGTTTGAACCACTTATATCAATATACAATCAACAAATGATTAAAAAGATAATTCTAGGCACTAGTTTGCTTTTTTCTTCCGTAATTTTTGCGCAGGAAGGTACCGCTTCACCGTATTCATTTTATGGTATCGGAGATGTAAAGTACCGCGGAACCCATGAAAATAAAGCCATGGGAGGGTTAGGGATCATACCGGACAGTATTCACCTGAATCTTCAAAACCCGGCATCGCTGGCGGCTTTACGACTAACGACATTTTCGGTGGGAGCGACAAACCGTAGCACGACTTTTAAAACGGATTCGCAAAAAGAAACAGCAAGCAGAACGACATTCGATTATCTGGCATTGGGATTCCCGATTAGTAAAAAAGCGGGTGTTTCGTTTGGAATAATGCCCTATTCATCGGTTGGATATAAGGTAGATCAAACAACCACCACACAATTGTCAACCGGAGATATTGTAAACACCAATAAACGTTTTACCGGTGAAGGGGGTTTGAATAATGTATTCTTAGGATTGGGATATAAAATTACTTCGAAATTAAGTATCGGGGCCGATTTTCAATATAACTTCGGACGGGTAGAAACCAAATCTGTTGTTTTCCTGGATGATGTATATCTTGGTAAGCGAGAGATTAATACGACCCGTTATAGCGGTGTGGCATTTAACACCGGTTTGATGTATCAGGAAAAAATCAATAAAAAATACGACTGGTATAGCAGTTTTACCTATACGCCACAAAGTAATTTAAAAGCCGATAATAGCGGTTCGGTAGCAGCAATTACCTATACTGGTACCGGAGCAGAGTTGGAATCGGATGTGGTAAACTACGAAGCAACACAATCTACCTATAAATTACCAGCTAAGTATGCATTAGGAACCGGTTTTGGAATTGCAAAACAATGGTTTGTTGGTGCCGAAGTAACCTTCCAGGATAAAAGCAGTTTTGTAAATCGTTTTGATCAGATTACAAATGTTGGTTTCGAGAAATCCCAGCGTTATGTAATTGGAGGCTATATTACACCAAAATTCAATTCGTTTACAAGCTATTTGGAGCGTGTAACGTATAGAGCTGGTTTCCGATATGAAAACACCGGGCTTGTGATCAACAATCAATCCGTTAAAGATTATAGTATGAATGCCGGTTTTGGATTGCCAATCGGGCGAAGCCTTTCGAATCTGAATGTCGGATTTGAATACGGTAAAAAAGGAACAACAGGTAGTAACCTGGTTCAGGAAAACTACTTTGGAATTTATATCGGACTGTCGGTAAACGACCTATGGTTTAAGCGAACTAAATACGAATAGTATTCTGATGAAGGTACACTTTGGAAAATATTTTCTAACATTAGTCACAGTTCTCGCTGTGACTGTGTTTTTTTCATGCGAAAGCAATTTTAAAGACGTACAGCGTATCAATGCGGTGCCGTTTTCTCCAATTGGAGAAGCCGAACATGTGAATTTAAAATATACCGATTCGGGTAAGATCAAAGCGATATTAGTGAGCCCGTTATTGTTGGATTTTTCCAATTTAAAATATCCGTATACCGAATTTCCGAAAGGCGTATTTGTGACCCTTTTTGACGAACGTGGTAATAAAAGTTATGTGGAGTCCGATTATGCGATTACCTACGCCAAAACCGATATTATCGATTTACAGGGGCACGTAAAGATCACATCCAGTGATGGTAAAGTCCTTCAAACGGAACAATTGTACTACGATCAGAAAAATGAATGGTTTTTTACCGAGAAATATTTTAAATTTACAGATGCGAACAGTTACCTTGAAGGAAAAGGTATCGATTTTAGCAAAGATTTTTCAGTTATGAATGCCCAACAAAACAGGGGCGAGATTTCAAAGATAGAGTAATTATGGGATTATTAAAGTACGTCCACTATTTGTATTTGGTTTTAGCAGTATTGTTTATTTATGAAGGTGTACGGCGACAACAGGCCGGAGAAAGCTACCTGGTTAATTTTCTTTTTGCGGCTGTAGCCATTTTTATGTTTTTCTTCAGAAGGCATTTTTCAAACAAGATGAAACGATAGGACAAGCAATATATGGAAATAGCGATAATCATAACGTGTCTGATTTTATCCGCGTTCTTTTCCGGGATGGAAATAGCCTATATCGCTTCCAATAAAGTTTACCTGAGTATCGAAAAAAAACAAAACACTTTTTTTTCAAAAATACTAACCCGACTCACCGAAAAGCCGGCTCATTTTATAGCGTCGATGCTATTGGGGAAAAGTATCGTTTTTACGATTTACGGTTATTTTTCCAGTGCATTGGTGGTGCAATTGCTTCGGGAACACGGCGTTTTATTAAGCCCGTTTCAGATGATTGTGATGCAGGTGGTTATTGCAACCGCATTGTTGTTACTCACATCCAGTTTTCTTCCGAAAGTTATATTTCAGATTTATCCGAATACGCTTATTAAAGTACTGGCGTTGCCGGCCTATTTCTTTTACCTGCTATTTTCCGGGATTTCCAAGATTGTCGTAGCGATTGCTGATAAAGTCCTGATCCATGTTTTTAAACTCGAACGGAATAAAGATGTGCTGTATTTTAACCGGGGCGAATTGGGAACCTATATTACCGAACAGGTCAATGCGGCCGAAAACCAGAAGGATATCGATACCGAGATACAGATTTTTCAAAACGCATTGGAGTTTTCCGATGTTAAAGTTCGGGATATTATGACACCGCGAACCGAAATCGCTTCGTTGGAATTGTGTGATAGTGTTGCAGAATTGCGGGAATTGTTTGTAGAAACCGGCTATTCCAAAATAGTGGTATACGAAGGGACGCTTGATAATAGCATCGGATATGTGCATTCATTCGAATTGTTTAAAAAACCAAACGATATTCTGTCGGTTATGATACCGGTGGAATATGTGCCGGAAACCGTACTGATTAAAGAGGTGTTGGATTTACTGACGAAAAAGCGGAAAAGTATGGCGGTAGTTATCGACGAATATGGAGGAACTGCGGGTATTGTGACCGTTGAAGATATTATCGAAGAATTGTTCGGAGAAATTGAAGATGAACACGATTTGGAAGAACTGATCGAAGAAAAGAATAGTGATCATTCTTTTTTATTTTCGGCCCGTTTAAATGTGGAGTATGTTAACCAGAAATACAATCTTAAAATTCCGGTAAGTGATTCCTATGTCACATTGGGAGGTTTTATTGTCCACGCGACCAAAGAAATACCACAACAGGGACAGGAATTGGAGTTGTCGGGTTACCGGATTGGAATACGTGAAGCATCCGGTAAACGAATTGAATTAATCGAAGTTCGTATCAAAGAATAAAGAAATATCCAAATAAAAAAGTAAAAATATTTGAAAATATAGTGGGACATCTTTTATTATTAAATAGATAATTGTATTTTCGCCCACTGAATAAAAAAAAATAATATCATAAAAGATGGCAGTTTTATCAAAAATTAGACAGCGTTCGATCCTTTTAATTGGAGTTATCGGATTTTGTTTGCTAGCATTCGTAATTGGAGATGTTGTTCAAAGCGGAGGATTTAAACAAAGTACACGTAACGTAGGTAGTGTAAATGGAGTGGATATCTCAGCTCAGGACTTTTTGCAAAAAGTATCTATGGCAGAAAAAAACAGCCAGGGTATGAGCAATACACAAGCTTCAAACGGTGTTTGGGAACAGGAAGTGAAACAAATCCTATTAGACGCTGAATTTGAAAAAATCGGTTTAAAAATCGGAAAAGAGCAAATGATTAATGTAATCAAACAGAATCCCAACTTTGCTCAGGATCCACGATTTTTAAATGCTGCCGGTCAGTTTGACGTAAATAAATTCAACGAATTTGTTGCCAGCATCAAATCATCACAGCCGGATCAGTGGAATAACTGGTTGGCGTATGAAAAACAATTGCAGCAAATGGCTACGGAGCAAATGTATTATACCATGATCAAAGCCGGTCTTGTAACGACTAAGAACGATGGTAAATTTGCTTACGAAAGAGAAAACGACAAAGTTAATTTCGACTATGTAGCGGTTCCATATACTACAATCAACGATGATGAAGTAAAAGTTTCGGATAGCGAAATTTTGGATTATGTTAAGAAAAATCCTAAAAAATATAAATCAGACAACTCTCGTGAGGTAGAATACGTATTCTTCGAAAACAAACCGTCTAAAGAAGACGAGGATGAAATGAAGAAAACAATCACAGGATTGTTATCCGGACGTGTAGTTTATAACGATAAAACGGGAACTAACGATACGTTACCTGGTTTCAAAGGTGCTAAAAACGTAGAAGAGTTTGTAAATGCAAATTCTGATATCAAATACGATTCCTCTTATGTAGCGAAAAAAGACCTACCATTGGAAAACCAGGAGCAGTTATTTAACCTTCCAACAGGAGAAGTATTCGGACCATACATCCACAACGGTTACTACTGTTTGTCTAAAATGATGGGTAGAAAAGGTGGTGCTACTGCAAAAGCAAGTCACATTCTATTGAGCTATGCCGGAAAAATGCCAGGTATTACCAGAACAAAAGAAGAGGCAAAAGCAAAAGCAGAAGAATTGTTAAAACAAGCACAGGCAAATCCATCAAGTTTTGCAATGTTGGCAATGACCAATACAGACGATCCGGGATCAAAACAAACCGGAGGTATGTACGATAACATCCAGCCAGGTCAGATGGTGAAAACGTTCAACGATTTCGTATTCAACAACCCGGTAGGTAAAATTGGAATGGTAGAAACAGAATATGGTTTCCACGTAATTAAAGTAGACGATAAATACGATGCCGTTCGTTTGGCTACGATTGCAGAAAAAATCGAAGCATCTGAAGCAACTGCTGATGCGATTTATGTAAAAGCAACAAAATTAGAAGCAGAAGCTGCGGATAAAGATTTCGACAAAGTAGCAAAAGAAATGGGATTAACGGTAGTTCCGGCTATGAACGTTAAAGCTACAGACGAAAGTCTTCCAGGACTTCAAAACCAGAGACAAATTGTACTTTGGGCATTTGGAAGAGATACAAAAGAAGGAGCTGTTAAGAAATTTGACAACCTTGAAGGACATATCATCGCAAAATTAAAAGGGAAAAACGAAACCGGTTTGATTTCTTTAGAAGAAGCAAAACAAACGGTATTGCCAATCCTGAAAAACCAGAAAAAAGCGGAGAAAATCAAAGCTAAAATGCAAGGCGCTACTTTGGAAGCGGTTTCACAAAAATCAGGTGCTGCTGTTAACGTAGCTTCAAATGTGACAATCGACAACCCAAGTATCCCGAACATCGGACAAGAGCCTAAAGTTGTAGGAACAGCTTTCGGATTAGGAAACGGAAAAACTTCAAAATTAATCGAAGGCCAAATGGCTGTTTTCATGATCAGAACGAAAGACGTAGTAAAAGCTCCGGCTTTACCAAACTATGCTTCTTACACTACAAAAATCAAAACACAAACGCAAGGTGCTTCTTCATACCGCATAATTGCTGCCCTAAAAGCAGCTGCTAAAATTGAAGATAACAGAGCTGCGTTACAATAGTATACCGACTGTAGTCAACAAAAAAGGCATCCGATTTTCATCGGATGCCTTTTTTTATGATGTTATTTTTTTATAAAATCATTTCAGAATAGGGAATAACAATCGGAAAACCTTTCTCTTTAAAATAAGCCGTAGGATCATTTGGCGCTATGGCAAGTATAAAATCGCCGCCCCAGGCACCAAGACTCTTTAAAACGCCTTTAAAATCGTTGAAAAAGCGTTCCTTAACGGTTTCCATCTCCAAAATATCACTTAGAATACTTTCATGCTGATTGATCAACGAACCGAACTGATAAAGATCATCGGTAACAAGAATCGCTTCTGTTAGCGCATCGATTTTAGGGATCATTTTATCAATACGTTGTTGCTTGTCGTAATAACTCATAATTGCCGATTTGCTGCTTTGCTTCTGATTGAGATAGACAAAATACAGATTTTGGCAAAACGATAAATGCAACTGTAAAGGCGTTACCATTGGTCGTTTAAAACGTGTCAACTGGTAAATAATAGGAGTATTATTCTGAGCGCAGGCAATGTCGTAACCGCTACCGCCAAAACTGGATTCCAGCAAACGATAGGCATCCACCTGAAGCCATTGTGCGATATTGTTGATCAAAGTAGAAGACGTGCCAAGTCCCCATAAACGCGGAAACGTTAAACGCGTTGTTACGTTATATCCGGTATCGGAAGTAAGAAAATCCGGATTGAGCTGCGCGGCTTCATACAAAATTTCAATCAATGTATTTTTGATTCCGGCTTGCGGCCCGAAATTTTCCTTATTGCGGATATTGTCAAACGAAATATGATCTTCAAACCAGATACTGGAATCGGCATCATAACTTTGCCAACGTATCATTTGTTCCGGACCTTTTTCAATATCGAGAAACTGACCGTATTTTGTGGGAAGCGCAATCGCTTTCGCACCGTCCAGAACGACATATTCGCCGGTGAGCAGGAGTTTTCCGTTGCTGTAAAAAGTCTTTTTCAAAATGAATTATTTACGTAAAGATGCTAAATAGTCAACTACAGCCGAATGACTCACGGTGTTGTGTTCAAAATGAGTTGTGACAAGCTGACGTTCGGTTTCGGTAGCCTGAAACTGATTCAGGATATTCATCAAATGCATTTTCATATGGCCCTGTTGAATTCCGGTTGTCGTTAACGAACGTAAAGCGGCAAAATTTTGCGCCAGTCCGGCTACGGCTACGATTTGCATCAACTCTTCGGCTGATGGGTTTTCCAACATTTCAAGTGCTATTTTTACTAAGGGATGTAAGCCGGTTAAACCACCTACCGTTCCCAATGCCAGTGGGATTTCCATCCAAAACGTAAAAATACCGTTTTCGACTTTGGCATGCGAAAGACTCGAATATTTTCCGTTTCGGGAAGCAAAAGCATGCACTCCGGCTTCTACTGCGCGAAAATCATTTCCGGTTGCGATCACCACGGCATCGATACCGTTCATGATTCCTTTATTGTGTGTTACGGCGCGATACGGTTCGATTTCGGCTATCTGAACGGCACGAACGAACTTTTCGGCGAACTCTTCCTGCGAAATATGTTTGTCTTCTTTTAAATCGGCTACCGGGCAGGAAACTTCCGCTCTAACAAGACAATTCGGAACATAATTAGACAAAATGCTCATCACGACCTTGATTTGCTTTTCCTCTTCGGAAAACGCGTCGTATTGAAGCGCCTCTTCTTTTAAGGTTTTGGCAAATTGCTCCAGACAGGAATTGATGAAATTGGCACCCATACTGTCTTTGGTATTAAAAGTAGCATGAAGCTGGTAGTAATGCTCCAGTTCGCCGGTTTTATCGCGCAGGTTGATATCGATAATTCCGCCACCTCTTTTCTGCATGTTTTTCGTAATGCTTTCGGTTTCGGAAAATAACTTCGGTTTGATGGTGTGGAAGAAGGCATCCAGTTTATCGGAAGCACCTTTATACATAAAGTGTACCTGACCGATTTTTTCGGTACTGATCACGGTGGTTTTAAAGCCCCCACGATTGGACCAGAATTTAGCTGCTTTTGAGGCCGCAGCTACGACAGAACTTTCCTCGATAGCCATTGGAATGGTCACGTTTTTTTCGTTGATCAAAAAATTGGGTGCCACACCAAAAGGCATATAGAAATTGGAAATCGTATTTTCAATAAACTCATCGTGAAGCTTTTGAAGGGCTTCGTCGGAATTCCAATATTGGGTGATAACTTGTTTGGCACTGTCTGGATTGTTAAAATGGGTATTCACAATCCAGTTGATTTTTTCTTCTTTCGACAACTTCGAAAATCCAGCAATAGCTTTCGTCATTTTTAGGCATCTTGAATTCTACTGCAAAGATAAGATTTCGAAAATGCAATCGGGGATAATTTTTAAAATACGTTTTTTTAAGGAAAAAATTACAGTAAAAACTTATAAAATTGACTTTAAATGCGAAAATTGAATTTGCATTTAACACATAAAGTTATGGCTAATTGATAAATTTTCACTAAAATTGGAAGTTTTTTTACCATTTGACAAAATGAATTACTTTAAAAAATCGTTATTTCTACTGTTACTGACTTCATTGTCGGCGGTAGCACAACAGAAAATTACGCTCGAAGAAATTTGGAGCGGTGCTTTTAGAACGCAGGGAATGACTGCTTTAGAAGCGATGAAGAACACGAACCAGTACACGGTTCTGAATTATGACCGGAATTCGCGGTCGTCGCAAATCGATCTGTATGATTTTGCAACACTGAACAAAGTAGCCACGCTGGTCGATTCGAAAGACCACAAACAACTGGACGGAATAGACAGTTATAGCTTTAGCCCGGACGAAAAGAAAATTTTAATTGCAAATAATTCCGATCAGATTTTCCGCCATTCTTTTGTAGCCGATTATTTTATCTACGATATTGCCAAAAAGACCCTGACCAAACTGGCCGATTATAAAGTACAGGAGCCAACCTTCTCACCGGACGGGACTAAAATAGGATATGCACACGACAACAACTTATATGTGTACGACCTGACCACTCAAAAACACACTCAAATCACTAAAGACGGAAAGAAAAACCACATCATCAACGGTATTACCGATTGGGTGTATGAGGAAGAATTCTCGTTTGTACGCGCTTTCGACTGGAATGCGGGAAGCGATAAAATCGGATTTATCCGTTTTGATGAGACCGAAGTACCGGAATTCTCTATGGACATGTATAATCAGGGATTATATCCAACGCAATACGTATTCAAATATCCAAAAGCAGGAGAGAAGAATGCCGTTGTATCGTTACACGTATATGATGTGAAAAACGGAGCAACCCAAAAAATCAATCTTGATAAATACAACGACTTTTATATTGCCCGTATCAAATGGACCAATGAAGCGAATACGTTAAGTGCGCAGGTCTTGAACCGTCACCAGAACAATCTGGATCTTTTATTTGTAGACGGAAATTCCGGAGCGACAAAAATCGTTGTAAACGAAAAAGATAAAGCCTATGTTGATGTAACGGATAACCTAACCTTCTTAAAAGACAACAGTTTTATCTGGACCAGTGAAAAAGACGGATTTAACCATATTTACCACTACGACAAAAACGGAAAGTTGATCAACCAAATTACCAAAGGGAAATGGGAAGTGACCAACTACTACGGATTCGATACTAAGACGGGAACAATTTTCTATCAGTCGGTAGAAAACGGTTCGATCAATCGTGATGTATATAGCATCAAATTAAACGGAAAAGACAAAAAGAGACTAACTACGGAAACCGGTACCAATGCGGCGACGTTTAGTCCGAATTTTGAGTACTTTATCAATTCGTTTTCAAGTGCTAAAAACACACCACGCTATACGCTTAACGAAAGCAAAACCGGTAAGCTTGTAAAAACCATCGTTTCGAACGAAGCTTTGGAAAGCAAACTGACAAAATACGACTTACCAACAAAAGAGTTTTTTGAATTAACCACTGAAAAAGGAAACCGTTTAAACGCGTGGATTCTTAAACCGAAAGATTTTGACCCGAACAAAAAATACCCGGTATTTATGTACCAGTATTCCGGACCGGGATCACAACAGGTAAACAACGACTGGAACAATACCGATGATTACTGGTTTGCGATGTTAACGCAACAAGGGTATATCGTAGCTTGTGTTGACGGACGCGGAACCGGTTTTAAAGGTGCGGAATTTAAAAAATGCACCTATAAAGAATTAGGGAAATTTGAGGTAGAAGATCAGATCGATGCTGCAAAAGTAATCGGGAACTACCCTTATGTTGACAAAGCCAGAATTGGAATTTTTGGTTGGAGTTATGGAGGTTTTATGTCGTCGAACTGTATTTTCCAGGGGAACGACACGTTTAAAATGGCCATTGCTGTGGCTCCGGTTACCAGCTGGAGATATTATGACAGCGTTTATACAGAACGATACATGCAGACACCTCAGGAGAATGCATCCGGATATGACAACAATTCACCGATCACCCATGTGGCGAAATTAAAAGGAAACTTCCTTTTGATCCACGGAACGGCCGATGACAATGTACACGTGCAGAATACCATGAAAATGGTTGAAGCATTGGTACAGGCAAACAAACAGTTTGACTGGGCGATTTATCCGGACAAAAACCACGGCATTTACGGTGGTAAAACCCGTTTGCAGTTGTATACTAAAATGACCAACTTTATCAAAGAAAAACTATAATTAAACCAAACCAAAAACGAAGCAAATGAGCGAACAGAATGTAAAACAAGGACATCCAAAGGGACTTTGGGTATTATTCGGAACCGAGATGTGGGAACGTTTCAATTTCTACGGAATGCGTGCGTTGTTAACTTTATTCCTGGTTAATTCATTATTAATGAAAGAGGCTGATGCTTCTTTAATTTATGGAGGATTCTTAGGTCTTTGTTATTTAACACCTCTTTTAGGCGGGTTTATTGCCGACCGTTTCTTCGGGAACAGAAACTGTATCTTGTTAGGAGGTTTTATGATGGCTGTAGGTCAGCTATTACTGTTTACCAGTGCAACTGTTTTCCCAACAAATTTGCCATTAGCGACAACGTTAATGTGGACAGCACTTGGGATTATTATCTTCGGAAACGGATTTTTTAAGCCGAATATTTCCAGTATGGTGGGAAGTTTGTATCCAAAACAGGAAAAAACAAAATTAGATACTGCTTTTACTATTTTCTATATGGGAATCAACATCGGTGCATTTTTAGGACAATTTATCTGTCCGTTTGTAGGAGATGTTAAGGATTCAGGAGGAATAAGAGATATCCATGCTTTTAAATGGGGATTCTTAGCAGCCGCTATAGCCATGTTAATAGGAACTGTTCTGTTCTATATTCTTAAAAATAAATATGTAGTTACACCGGAAGGAAAACCTATCGGAGGACTACCTTCCGGACATGATACGGGAGATTATGAAGAAGGAGAGGCTCAAAAAGCTCATTTTTCACCACTTTCTTTAGGATTAGCAGTTGTAGCATTCATAGGATTATTTTCAATCTTCCATTACTTTACGGATGGTGATAATGTGGTAAAAACAATTATTTATCCTATTATCTATGCGAGTGGTTTAACATTGGCAGGTTTAATTTTATCGGATAAAACATTAACAAAAGTAGAAACACAAAGAATTTGGGTTATTTATATCGTTTCGTTTTTCGTAATTTTCTTCTGGGCTGCTTTCGAGCAAGCCGGATCTTCATTAACATTTATTGCGGATAATCAAACTGACCGTAACTTTTTCGGATGGAACATGCCACCGTCAATGGTACAGATCTTTAACGGATTATTCGTTGTAATATTTGCTGTTCCGTTCAGTATTTTATGGGATAAATTAAGAAATGCAGGAAAAGAGCCTACTTCACCATTTAAACAGGCTACAGGATTAATGCTTATCGCAATTAGTTACTTTATTATTGCTCATAGCGTAAAAGATTTAGGAAACAACGGATTATTAGCTATTTACTGGTTAATCTTATTATATCTTATTCAAACGTTTGGAGAATTATGTTTATCACCAATCGGATTATCATTAGTTGGTAAATTAGCACCAAAACGTTTTGCTTCTTTGGCATATGGAGTATTCTTTATTTCAAATGCAGCAGGTTATGCATTATCCGGAACATTAGGATCTATTTTGCCGGCTACAGGAGACAAATTCAATAAGGCAAAGGAACTAGGAATCGACCTTCAGGCGGTTTTAGACAAAACCGTTACACCAACAGCTGAACAGTTAAAATTATTAGCCGACAATCAAATCAGTGCGCAAAACCCTGTTTTTGCAGGATTTGAAATTCACAATTTATATGAATTCTTTATGGTATTCGTTGTATTGTGTGGTATCGCATCAATTGTATTATTCTTATTGACTCCGGTTCTTAAGAAAATGATGCACGGTGTAAAATAATTTTAATCCCTTTAAAAAGCAGCTATGTGGAATAAACATCCAAAGGCATTGCCATTTTTGTTCCTGTCCGAAATGTGGGAACGTTTCGGTTATTATCTGATGATCGGTATTTTCACGCTTTATCTAAAAGACGTGGAAGCCGGTTTTGCAATGACCGAAAAAGAAGCCTCCGATTTATACGGAACTTTTATTGCATTAGTATTCCTGACACCCTTTTTGGGCGGATTAATAGCCGACCGTTATCTGGGGTATCGCAAATCGATCGTATTGGGAGGAATCCTGATGGGACTCGGTTATTTCCTGATGGGCGTGCATTCGATTACTGTATTGTATATCGCAATGACGCTGGTTATTGTTGGTAACGGATTCTTTAAACCGAATATTTCAACCCTGTTAGGGAACTTCTATTCCAAAGAAGAATACAAAGACAAAAAAGACGAGGGCTATAACATTTTCTATATGGGAATTAACGTAGGTGCCTTTATCTGTAACTTCTTCGGAGCGGCACTGCAAATCCTGTTAGGATGGCATTGGGCTTTTATGGCTGCCGGTGTGGGAATGTTTATCGGAGTATTCGTATTCCTGATGGGAACCAAGCATTACGCGGGCTATGATCATAAAAAAGGCGTACAGGAAGGTGACATGCCTTTCTGGAAAATCGTATTATTTATCTTGGTACCGTCAGCGGTATTTGGAGTAATTGGATGGTTGCTAAAAGGAGTGGCTTCCGAGTCCAATCCGGACAGTTATATCTTCGGATCCGATAGTACTGATGCCTTTATCTTTGCCTGTATTCCGGTAATATTGTTTTATTCCAGCTTATATTTTAAAGCAAAAACAGAAGACAAACGACCGATTGCGGCCTTATTGGCCATTTTCGGTGTCGTAATATTATTCTGGGCCGTTTTCAAACTAAACGGTTCGGCATTGACAACCTGGGCCGATCGTTATACCGATCGTCAGACAACCGGTACCACTTCAAAAGTGTTTAACGGATTAAAACTGGCCAAGGAAGTTGAGTACAAAAAAGACTCGGTCGAATTATACGATGCACAGTTCCGTTTGCAAAAAGTAAACGGTGTGGTTCAAAAAGAAGTCAACTACCCGTTATATTTTAGAAACGTAGCACCGGAAAAATTACCGGCCGAAGGATCGAAAGTAAGTTTATGGGCCACCAATTTAAGTCAGTCGATTAACCCGGGTTGGGTGATCATCCTTACGCCTTTGGTAGTCGCCTTTTTTACCTTCCTTCGCAGCCGTCGTAAAGAACCGTCAACACCAACCAAAATCGCTTTCGGTTTACTAATTTCAGCTTTATCGGTATTGGTTATGGTCGCAGCGGTAAAAATGGGCGGTAACGGAACCGAAAAAGTTAGCGTATGGTGGTTGGTAGCCAACTATGGCGTGATCACGATCGGGGAGCTGTTTTTAAGTCCGATGGGATTATCGGTGGTTTCCAAACTAAGCCCAACCAATATTACCTCATTAATGATGGGAGGATGGTTTTTAGCAACATCAATCGGTAACAAACTAAGTGGCGTATTAGCGAGTATGTGGGATACCTACGAAGACAAAACCGACTTCTTCTGGGTCAATTTTAGCTTATTGCTAACGGCATCCTTAATGATGTTTGTGTTGTTGAAATGGTTAAATGCCATTATGAAAGAAAAAGGAATTAATTAGAATATGTATAAAACAGATAATTTAGAAGCAATTCAAAATTTCAAAGGCAAGTACCCCAAACAATTGTGGTACTTGTTTTTTAGTGAGATGTGGGAACGTTTCAGCTTCTACGGAATGAGAGGAATGTTGGTGATCTTTATGGTAAGCCAACTAATGATGAATGGAAAAGTGGCTAACCTGCAATATGGTGCCACACAGGCATTTGTGTATGCCTTTACTTTTATCGGCGGATTATTTGCCGATAAAATCTTAGGATATCGTAAATCCCTGTTTTGGGGTGGACTATTAATGATCGTGGGAAGTGTTATTTTGGCGATCGATCCGAAGCAGTTTTTCTTTTTCGGAATCAGCTTTACCATTGTAGGAACCGGATTCTTTAAACCGAATATCTCAACCATGGTTGGGAAATTGTATAAAGAAGACGATATCCGTAGAGATGCGGGATTCTCGTTGTTCTATGCCGGGGTTAACCTGGGAGCTTTAATCGGTGGTTATATTTGTATCGCAGTTGCCAACGGAAGCATGCTAAGTAGTATGGTGCCGGAACACCTGCGTTGGAATGTAGCCTTTGGTTTTGCTTCAGTGGTGATGTTTATCAGTTTGATCACGTTTACGCAAACACAGAAAAGCCTTGGTCCAATCGGACTTTCGCCGCTATTGCATCTGGAAACACCCAAAAGAAAGCTATACGAATATGCAACCTATATCGGATCGTTAATCGTATTGCCGATCATCATGACGATGGTGTCCAAAACAGAATACACGGACATCTTTATGTACATTATCGGACCGTGTTCGTTATTGTATTTGTTTTATGAAATGAAAAACTACTCGGTAGCCGAAAATAAAAAATTATTAGCGGCCTTGGTATTTATCATCTTTTCGATTTTCTTCTGGGCGTTCTTCGAACAAAGTGGCGGATCGTTAAGTCTTTTCGCAGCGAATAACCTAAACAATACCATGTTCGGAATGAAATTCGACCCGAATGGTGTCAACAACTCGGCAAACTCTTTTTTTGTAATTGTCTTTGCGGCTTTTGTTGGAATGGTTTGGTTGTGGATGGCGCGTAAAAAAATCGAGCCAAATACCATCGTAAAATTCGGATTGGGCTTCCTGTTTCTGGCAGGTGGTTTCTACGTATTTTACTACACAAAATTCTTTGCCGATGTCAACGGTATGACAGGATTAGACTTGTTTACCTTCGGTTGGTTTGTGATCACTTTTGGAGAATTGTGTTTATCGCCGATCGGAATGTCGGTGATGACCAAATTATCACCCGAAAAATTACAGGCGGTATTAATGGGGATGTGGTTTTTGGCCAGTGCCTATGGGCAGTATCTTGCCGGAATATTAGGTGCCAATATTGCCGAAGCTTCCGAGCATGCCACCAACCTTGAAAAACTAAATATTTATGCCGATGGCTACAAGCAATTGGCACTTTACGCCCTGATTGCAGGGATCATACTGATTGTTATTTCGCCACTCGTTAAAAAACTAATGCAAGGTGTTAAATAATATACTAAATTAAGCATACCATAATGGCAACTATTTCATCAAACCCGGATTTTTTTAAAACCAAAGTATTAGGACACCCGTCTGGATTATTCGTATTATTTTTTACCGAAATGTGGGAGCGTTTTTCGTTTTACGGAATGCGCGTATTATTGGTAAATTTCCTTACAATGGCCATAGTCGGAGTCGATATGCCGGGTTGGGGATGGAGTAGTGAAAACGCCGGAGCCTTATTCGGAACCTATGCCGGATTGCTATACTTAACCCCAATTTTGGGTGGAATGATAGCCGACCGTTATATTGGTTACCGTTGGGCAATTGTAATTGGAGCCGCCATTATGACCCTCGGTCACGCCGCTATGGCTGTAGAAACGGAGTTTATGCTTTACCTCGGATTGGGATTACTGGTTATTGGAACCGGATTTTTCAAACCGAATATGACCTCAATTATTTCCCAGATGTACAAAGACCTGCCGGAAAAAAAGGACGGTGCCTATACCATTTTTTATATGGGAGTTAATGCCGGTGCTTTTTTCGGAATGATGCTTTGTGGGTATCTGGCAGAAAAAATCGGATGGAGTTGGGGATTCGGATTGGCCGGGATCTTTATGTTATTAGGGACACTACAATTCTGGATGGCCAAACCGCTATTCGGAACCATTGGAGATGTGCCGGATAAAGCGAAAAAAGATGCCGAAATCGATGCCACCGAAAAACGCAACCCGTTCACGGCAATCGATAAGATTTTGATCGTGATCACATCGCTAATTGGTGTGTTGTATATTTTTAACGATCCATTATCCAAAATCGGAAAAATCAATATTTTACCACAGGAGTTTTTAGTGTCAAAAGAAACATTGACTGGACCATTGGTTGTAATTATAATCGGACTGGTGTTGTTCCTGTTTTTGGCGATCAGTCGTATTGTGCGTTACGAGCGTGTGGTACGTGACCGTATGTTTGCGTTTATCGTGTTTGCTTTTTTCACCGTTTTCTTCTGGTTATCGTTTGAACAGGCGGCAACGTCACTGGTTATTTTTGCCCGTGATTTTACCGACCGCGCACTGGATGGAAATTCACTGGTGATTTTTAATATCGTAAACACCTTACTAACGGTAATTCCACTGGCGATTATTACATGGGTTTTGGTTTTATTGTTTAAACAAACACGATCGCAGATTTTACGTTCGAACATTACCCTGTTTATCTGTTTCGGATTGATGTGGGGCATCGTAATCTGGATGTTATACCGCGAATTCACAAGTACAGCATCCGAAGTGACGGTTTCCTGGTTTAGTATCCTAAACTCCTTTTTTATTATTGTTTTTGCCTCGTTATATACCCGTTGGTGGGATAGTAAATACAACCCAAGTGCGGCGGTTAAATACGGATTGGGACTGATCATTATGGGACTGGGTTATGCCGTATTGGCCTATGGTGCGTCGGTGATTCCGCAAGGTGCCGTAGCCGGAACCGTACGCGTAAGCATGATCTGGCTTATCCTGGCGTATTTATTCCACACTTTAGGCGAATTGTGTTTGGCACCGGTAGGACTATCCTATGTGAGTAAATTGGTACCACCGCGAATGATTGCTTTTATGTTTGGGATGTGGTATCTGGGTATCGCCATCGGAAACAAACTGGCGGCTAGTGTTGGAGGAATGATCGATGATGTGGTTCGGGATTATGATATGACAACCTTTTTCCTGATCTTTACGCTGGTGCCGATTGTAGCGGGTAGTTGTATCATGTTATTGAATCCGGTATTGAAAAAATTAATGCATGGTGTTAAATAAATGTTTTAGTACATGAAAAAATTAGTTTTTGTATGCATATTTGCACTGGCTTCGATGCTAACAAATGCACAGGAAGCATCGTTGGAATGGCATACGGATGTTAAAAAGGCGGTTCAGCTTTCACAAAAAGAAAACAAACCCCTTTTTTTGTTTTTTACCGGAAGCGATTGGTGCGGCTGGTGTATCCGATTGCAAAAGGAAGTGTTTTTTCAACCGGAGTTTGTTACCTGGGCTAAAGAAAATGTAATTTTGGTAGAATTGGATTTTCCACGGAGAAAAGCATTGGCACCCGAAGTGCAACAAACCAACAACCAACTGATGCAGTTATTTGGCGTTAGAGGCTATCCGACGGTATGGTTTGTAAAAGCAACGGAAAAAGAAGGAAAAATTAATTTCGAAAAACTGGGAAGTACCGGATATGTCGCTGGCGGACCGGCAGCCTGGTTAACAGGAGCAAATCAAATAATCAAAAAATAAAATAAAAAGCAATGAAAAAAATACTATTACTATTGTTCCTAACCGTTGGAGCAATTGCTGCCCAGGCGCAGGAAATCAAATGGATGACGTTTGATGAGGCAATCAAAGCCCAAAAGAAAAATCCGAAACCTATTTTTATGGATGTCTATACCGATTGGTGCGGGCCGTGTAAATTATTAGACAAGAATACATTTAGCGACAAAACCGTTGCGGATTATATCTCGAAAAACTATTATGCCGTAAAATTTAATGCCGAAGGAAACTCGGAAGTAAACTACAAAGGCAAAAAATATACGAACCCGACTTTCGACGCGAACAGAAGGGGAAGAAACGGAATCCATGAATTTACCATGTTTTTACAGGTTCAAGGTTATCCGTCGATGTTTATCTTAGATAAAAAAGGAGATGTACAGTCACCATTGGTGGGTTACAGAACTCCTGAGGAATTGCTAAAAGATTTAAAAGGTTAATTGATACTAGCAATTGAAAAAAATCCCTTTTTACCGGTAGCGTAAAAAGGGATTTTTGTTTTCCGGCAACTCACTTCCCAACGAGCAGTTTCGCGTTTATAATTGGTACCATCGGCCAGAATCAATTTTGGTTGTACCAAACCAATTAGTCGATCGAGATTGATTTTTGGATGATTGATCAATACGACGATATCCGGCTTTTGATTAGCGTCGTATATTCCATCGTCATCAACAATCAGGATTTTTTGACCGTTATAAAAAAGCGTATTTCGTAGTGGCTGATGTTGGGTTTTGGGATAAAATAAACCGCTTTGGTAACATTTTAGGTTACGGTTTTTAGCGATACAACTATCGTTCGAATACGCCCTAATGCGGTTGTTGGTTTTTATAGTGATCAGAGTATGTTGTTGCTGATGAAAAACAACCAGTTCCTCCTTGTTTCTAATCGTATATAATGTAAACCAATAGGTGATTTGAAATAGGATAAGCGTTGAAAGCAATCCCATTAATCGGCCCGGGTTTCGTTTTTGAAACCATAAAAACAAAGCGATCATTACGATATAAAGAGCAAACAGCAATTCGGGATTAAAGGAAAGATCATGAAGCGTTAACGAACGGAAAGAAGCGATCCAGTCTATATACGCATTCATGGTTTCGATTAGAAACGACAATAATTTTCCTAAAAATAAGATAAGATTTCCCGGGATAAAATTAAGGATCGTCAGTAGGATGCCGAATGTCAGAATAATGGTTGTCATCGGTAATACGACCAGATTGGATGCTATAAATAATAACGGAATCTGATGGAAGTAGTAAAGGCATAACGGAAGCACGCCAATTTGAGCGGCAAACGAAACCCATATGATTCCTGTAAAATAACGAACGATCGGATTTTTCGGTAATCGGATTTTCTGAAAAGTAGTTTGCAGGGAAATAATGGAAAAAACAGCCATATAACTCAACTGGAAACCGATATCAAAAATAAAGTTGGGTTTAAAAAGCAACAGGAAAAGTAACGAAATAAGAATAGCCTGATAGCTATTTGCAGATCGTTTTAAAAAAAGACCAAAGTTAATAAAACTCAACATAGTTACCGAGCGAACCACAGAGGCTGAAAACCCGCTTAACAACGCATACAACCAAAGAAGGGCTATTGGGATCAGGAGTTGTAGTGTTTTGCCGTTTTTAACCCTTTTTAGCGGCTTTGTCAGAAAAAGGAGTATGCCGTATAAAAGTGCGATATGAAGCCCGGCATCGGCGTAGGCAGACACGGTTTGATTATCCATATCCTGCCGTTGTCCCAATACCAACGCATTGATAATATGTTGTGTTTCCGGTTTAAAATGATGCTTTTCAAAACCTTCGAGTAAGCGATCGCGATACGCGGCGATCCGACTCGTAATGGTATTGGAATGGCCAATTACTATAAAATTGTCCCGATTCAGATACATCTGATGGAACACATTCCGTTTGTCCATATAATCGGCATAATTAAACTGAAAAGGATTCCTGTTTTTCGGTAAAGAAGAAACGGAATCATATATCAGTATTTTTGAACCAATTACAGGCTTGGGAAGGACAATTGTTTTGGGAAGATAGAGTAAAAGGGTTCCGTTTGCTTTTTGATGCTTGATCTCTGACACCTTAAAAAGGTACTTTTCAAAAGAAGCACTGGTTTTTAAACGTTCCGTGATAACGCCCCGGATGGGATAATGTCCATTATTGAGTAAATAATGACTGTAATGTCCGTGCTGATTTGGCGCATAATGAAGGTGATGCGTAAAACTTCCGCTGAGAAAAGACAACAGATAAACACTAAGTCCGAAATAATTTTGTTGTATAAAATGCCGGTTAGCATAGCCATAACAAATACAAAACAGGACAAATGAAATCGCAAGGGCTATAAAAAGGATCGTTGTGTCCGGTTTCGTATAAAAATCGACTACAATCCCGGATACAAAGCAACACGTAATTCCGAATATGGGATACTGCAATACCTTCATGGAAACAATAAGGTATTGAAAAATTCCGAAAAATAAAAATCGGGATTAGTTCACCACTCGGTTGGCCTGAACAAACGAACGTTCGTAATACGGTTCTTTGGTTGATGAAATGATCACACCACTGGACGTTGAGGAATGGATAAATTTTATTTCGTCTTCGACCACTTCTACAACCAACCCTACATGATTGATAGTCCGTCTGCCGTTGGTTTTAAAGAAAACCAAATCGCCGCGTTTAATATCTTTAAATTCGAGTCTTTCGCCCACTTTGGCCATATCGTTCGAACTTCGGGGCAATTGCATATCAAACGAACTGAAAACGGCGGTAACCAATCCGGAACAATCCATTCCTTCGCGCGTCGTTCCGCCACCGCGATAACGAACACCAAGATAATCCATCGCGCTGTTGGTGAGCTGTTCGGCCATATAGCTTTCGTTTTCATTGCTTACGATGATGTCACTTTCGGGAGCATCATTGTCCACAATTTTTCGTTTTTTCTTATCCGTTTTTTTAGATTCGGACGGTTTGGCGTTTTTATCGGAAACAGCTACAGTTTTAGATTTTGTTCTTTCGGAATAGGTGTACACTCCTTTTTTTTCGGCTTCTTTTTTAGAAGTGATAATGGTAGGAGCGGCAGTTTTACAGGAAACCACCAGAAATAATAAAACCAATACTTGTATAACCTTTCTCATATTCTCAAACGCTTTTCAACAAAATTAGGGAAATAATTTTTTGGGCTTATGTTAAATTATCCATAATTAAACGGGCGGTTTTGTCGCTTGCGCCTTCTCCGCCGAGCTTTTCTTCCAGCAAATCATAAGCAGCCAATACTTTAGAACGGTGATTCGGTTCTAATATTTTATCTAGTTCTGCTTTAATTTTTTTAGGATTGCAATCGTTCTGGATCAATTCGGTAACCACCTCTTGGTCCATAATAAGGTTGACGAGCGAAATATATTTTAACGTGATGATGCGTTTGGCAATCTGATAGGAAATCCAGTTTCCTTTATAAAGCACCACTTCAGGGACTTTAAAAAGCGCGGTTTCCAGGGTAGCGGTTCCGGAAGTGACCAATGCTGCATGCGCTACACTCAGAAGGTCGTAGGTTTTGTTCGAAATAAAATGCACCCTTTTATTCGTTAGAAACTGTTTGTAAAACTCAAAATCCTGACTCGGTGCGCCGGCAATCACAAATTGATAGTCCGGAAAACTATCGACAGCCGATAGCATTTCGGATAACATTTTGGAGATTTCCTGTTTCCGACTTCCGGGCAATAACGCGATGATCGGCTTATCGTCCAGATCATGTTCTTTTCTAAACTTTTCGGTATCGGTTTTGGGACGGTTATGGATCGCATCGATCAACGGATGGCCCACAAAATCGACCGGGTATTGGTGCTTTTTCTCGTAAAAATCCTTTTCAAACGGGAGGATCACATACATTTTATCCACATCGCGTTTAATGGCATGAATACGGTTTTCTTTCCAGGCCCAGATTTGGGGCGAAATATAATAATGTGTTTTCATACCCAGCGCTTTGGCCCATTTGGCGATACGCATATTAAAACCGGGATAATCGATAAAAATCAACACATCCGGTTGAAAAGCCAGAATGTCGGCTTTACAGATTTTAATATTATTGAGGATCGTTTTCAGATTCATGACTACCTCTGCAAACCCCATAAAAGCCAGATCGCGGTAATGTTTTACCAGAGTTCCGCCGGCTTGTTGCATCAGATCGCCACCCCAGAATCGGATTTCGGCTGTGGGATCATATTTTAAAATGCCTTTTATTAGATTGGAACCGTGCAGATCGCCCGAAGCTTCCCCGGCAATAATATAGTATTTCATATGGGTACGATTATAATAGAACGGTTAGGATGGCCAAAAAAACGGTTGCCAGTACAACACCACGTGCCATTTCTTCTTTGTGGAATTTTAATAAAACAAAGAAACAAATCAGATTGGCAATAGCGCCGAGCGTGATCACTTTTCCGGATAAATGTTGTTGGCGGATAAAATGCAAGCCTTCAATACCACGAATATCGGTAAACAACAACAGAAAAAGTCCGGCGCCAATACAAGCCGCTACGATACCGATAACAAAACCGATGATAAGATCTTTTTTAGCCATAGTATTTTTTAAGAATTGAGATTCCAGGTATTCAGTTGCTGAATGGCATGGTGAGCCGTTAAATCAAATTGAACCGGAACTACGGAAATATAGCCGTTGGCCAAGGCCCATTCGTCAGTATCTTCACCTTTATCCTGATTGATAAATTCGCCGGTTAACCAATAATAATCTTTTCCCTGTGGATTGGTTCTTTTATCAAAACGCTCTTCCCACATGGCTTTGGCCTGGCGACATACTTTGATTCCTTTGATTTCGTCTGCCGGTAATTTCGGTAAATTCACATTTAGAATAACACTGTCGGGTAGTCCTTTTCCCAGCACTTCCAGCGTGATTTTCTTTACAAAAGCCTTTACCGGTTCAAAATCGGCATTCCAGCTAAAATCGAGTAACGAAAAACCAATGGCCGGAATTCCTTCGATACCGGCTTCTACCGCGGCACTCATCGTTCCCGAATAAATAATATTGATAGATGAATTCGAACCGTGGTTGATTCCCGAAACACAAAGATCCGGTTTGCGTTTTAAAATTTCATGTACGGCAATTTTTACACAGTCAACCGGAGTTCCGGAACAACTGTATTCCATATCCAGATCGGCATCGATTTTGACTTTTTCGATATGTAGCGTATTATTAATGGTGATGGCGTGTCCCATAGCCGATTGCGGACTGTCGGGTGCCACTACAACCACATCGCCAATCTCTTTCATAACTGCAATTAAAGCACGTATTCCGGGTGCAACAATACTATCATCGTTGGTTACCAGAATCAAAGGTTTTTTGTTCATTTCGGGCATTTTTTTAACTTTCGCTAAAATACGCAATTTCTAAATTTGTTCTGGTACAATTTTTGATTTTTGAAATTTTAAGAAAGGGCTGATGATTCGCTAATAAAAAGAAACCTTTAACAAAAAATTATCCGTATATTAAGAGAGTGGCGTCCTTTTTTATGTAATTTAGTTGAAAAATAGTAATGAATACTTTTTGGCAGTTTATGAAGAGAAATTATAAGATTGTATTGTTGATAACCGCTTTGTCAGCAATACTTTGGAGTTTTATGCCCAGCAAAAAATCAGATCCGGAAAAAGACCGTCTTTTACTGGAATTGCTGACATTCGTGTTGGAAAAAGGGCATTATGATCCGGTGCAGATGGACGATGCATTTTCAAAAAGTGTTTATAAAGAATACATTTCGGCACTCGATCCGTCGAAACGATTCTTTATCCAGTCGGATATCGATGAGTTTTCAAAATACGAGACACAGATCGATGATATGATCCGCAATAAGGATCTAACCTTTTTTGACCTTACGTATACCCGTTTGATGGAACGAATGGGAGAGGCTAAAGGGATTTACAAAGACATTCTGGCACGTCCGTTTGATTTTAATACAGACGAACAAATCAATCTGGATTATGACAAACAGCCGTTTTCCAAAAATAAACTGGAATTAAAAAACCGTTGGGAAAAGCAGTTGAAACTTAATGTATTGTCTTCCGTAACGGACAAGCTGAAATTACAGGAAAAAGAGAAAGACGATAAAGGAATCAAAAAAGAAGGAACAACAGCCAAAAAAGAATCTGATTCCAAACCGAAAACAATGGAAGAACTGGAGAAAAGTTCTCGTGAAACCACATTGAAATCGTTGGATGAATATTTTGGATTTGTTCAGGAATTGGGTCGCGATGATTGGTTTTCAGTTTATCTGAATGCGATCGTTGAACGATTCGATCCGCATACGTTCTATTTTGCACCTGACGACAAAGAGAAATTCGACATTAGTATTAGCGGAAGTCTGGAAGGAATCGGAGCGCGTTTACAAAAGAAAAATGACTATACCGAAATTACCGAACTGATACCGGGCGGACCGGCATGGAGAGGAAAACAACTGGAGCAGGGAGATGTGATCATGAAAGTTGCTCAGGGGAATGGCGAACCGGTAGATGTGGTTGGAATGCGTTTGGACGATGTGGTAAAAAAAATCAAAGGTAAAAAGGGAACCGAGGTTCGTCTGACGGTTAAAAAAGTAGACGGAACTATCAAAGTGATTCCAATTGTCCGTGAGGTGGTTGAAATTGAAGAAACCTATGCCAAATCATCGATTGTGAAAAAAGGCGACATGACGTATGGTATTATCAACCTTCCGAAATTCTATATCGATTTTGAAAATAAAGATAAAAGAGACGCCTTTAAAGATGTGGCTCAGGAAATCGAACGCCTTAAAAAACAAAACGTTCAGGGAATTGTAATGGACCTTAGAGATAATGGTGGAGGATCGTTGCAAACCGTAGTGGATATGGTTGGATTGTTTATTGATCAAGGACCGGTGGTTCAGGTTAAATCGGCTAACGGTAAAAAAGAAGTATTATACAACAAACAGTCAAAAGTACACTGGGACGGACCGTTGGTGGTAATGGTTAATAATTTCTCAGCTTCGGCATCCGAAATTTTTGCAGCAGCCATCCAGGATTACAAACGTGGTGTTGTGATTGGAAGTAAGCATACCTATGGTAAAGGAACGGTACAAAATGTAATCGACCTGAACCAGTTTATCCGAAGCAACCCTTATGGAGACTTAGGAGCGCTGAAAACAACCACACAGAAATTCTACCGTGTTAACGGAGGTTCTACACAACGTGAAGGTGTGTTGAGTGATATCGTAATGCCGGATCGTTATTCGTATATCGATATGGGTGAGCGTGATATCGACAATGCGATGCCATGGGATAAAATTGACCCGGCCAATTACCAACCGGTAAAAGGATTGGATTTTGCACCAGCCATAGCAAAAAGTAAAGAGCGTATGGCGACGAACGAGCAATTCAAATTGATCGATGAAAATGCTAAATGGATTAGTTCCCGTAAGGATATGAATACGCTGAGCCTGAATTTTAACAAGTTCCGCGCTGAAGAAACGGCAGTTGAAAACACCGCAAAAAAATTCAAAGCGTTGGCCGATTATAAAAACAATCTGTCCTTCGGATCCTTGCCGTACGAAAAAGAAATGTTTAAAAACGATACGGTTCTGGCTCAGAAAAGAGAGCGTTGGCATGAAAGTTTAAGTAGCGATGTATATGTAGATGAAGCGTTGAATATCCTAAACGATATGAAAAGTAGTGGAAAAGATGTTAAAGGTTCCATCACATTAAAAGACAAAAAAAATAAAATAGTTGATAAAGTAAATTAATGAGTTTATCAAATCAATCGCTTACTGCTTTAGCGCTCCAGAAATTCCGTAGGAATTTTTGGGGCGTTTTCAGTTTTGTATTTATAGCCGTTCTGGTATTTATTTCCATTTTTGGTTATTTTTTAGCACCGGATACTACCCAATATGCCAACTGGGGCGATTTGGCAATTCGCTCGAAAGAACCCGGATTTAAGGTGACAATGCTACAGGTTCCGTTGGAAAACCAACCCGAAAGTCATTGGTATGATTATTTTACGGGCCATCCGGAAACGGTGATGCAAAAACCGATTAATAGTTATAAAATAGCAAACGACAGCTTGTATTTTGATGAGTATTCGGACGATAAGAGTATTGTCATTTCCGATAAAATTCCCGTATCGGCTTTTGGGAAAGCGGTTGATAATAGAACGATTGAAAAAGAATTTATCTCCCAAAAGAAATTCCTTTTAGGCACGGATAATCAGGGACGCGACCTGCTTAGTCGATTGATCATTGGATCACGGGTTTCGATAGCCATCGGATTTGTAGCCGTTTTGATTTCATTGGTGGTTGGGATTTTCTTCGGTGCTTTGGCAGGTTATTACGGCGGAAAGATCGATGCGATGGTGATGTGGCTTATTAATGTGATCTGGTCGATTCCAACCTTACTCCTGGTCATTGCGATTACATTGGCACTGGGTAAAGGATTCTGGCAGGTTTTTGTAGCGGTAGGACTTACGATGTGGGTCGAAGTTGCCCGTGTGGTTCGCGGTCAGGTTATGGGAATTAAAGAAATGCAATATGTAACCGCGGCACGCGCCTTGGGCTATACGAACAGTCGGATTATATTCCATCATATATTACCAAACAGTATGGCGCCGGTGATCGTAATTTCGGCGGCCAATTTTGCCTCGGCGATTCTGGTCGAAAGCGGATTAAGCTTTTTAGGTTTGGGCGCGCAGTTACCGGTACCGAGTTGGGGTGCTATGATCAAAGATAATTACAATTATATCATCCTCGGAAAACCGTATCTGGCGATTATTCCGGGTGTGGCCATGTTGCTACTTGTCCTGGCCTTTATGATGATCGGAAATGCATTACGTGACGCACTCGATGTAAAAGCAACCTAATAAAAAAGCCATCAATTGATGGCTTTTTTATTAGGCGTTTGGATTTAAATTTTTCAGGTTTAATTGTGCTTCCTGTAATTCAATTTTACGCTCTTTATTTTTGTTGGTCAGCTTTAACAGCTTTTTCTTCCATTTGATATCCTCTTCGGCAGTAAGCTTGTTTTTATCTTGTAAGGTTTTATACTTTGCAGCCTGTTTGTCTAAGTCTTTCTGGCTGCTTGCTAACCTGTCGGTTGCCTTATGTACGTTTTTCTGAGCCTTTTCGATTTCTTTTTTGGCTTTTTCGGCTTTCTGTAATTCTTTGGCCAGTCGTTTCTGTTCTTTCTCGGCGGCTTTACGTTGTTTTTCGGCTTCTTTAAGCGCTAATTCATGCTCTTTAAGTTTTGCTTTTTCCAGTCGCTCTTTTTCTTCTTTAATTTTTTTTAAATCTTCAAGATTTTGTGAAATGTGCGTTTCGGCATTGTTGCTAACGGTCTCTTTCGAAATTTCCTGTCCAAAACTAAACTGTGTCGTAATAACAGCTAGTGCAACCATCAATTTTACTCTCATAGGTACTACTTTTATTAATTTTAAAAGGGTTATAACTATTTACTATCTTTACAAATGTAACAAAAATTAAGCCATGCCAGTAGCAATAGCGATGAAACGACCTGTATTTCTGATAAAAGTTCTTTTCCTGTTTGTTTTTTTGTTTTCGTGTGATAAAAAGGAAAAAACCGGAATAGAAGCATCCCTATCTGAAGAGGTAAAAAAGGACACTAGCAATAGGACAGATAGGACTACGGCCACATTTACAACTGCAAATTTTGATTATTTTCCTACTTCGACTACTGGAGTGGTGATTAACCATGAAGCCTATACTTTTTCCTATGCCGAGCCATACGAACAGGCGGAATGGGTTGCCTATACACTATCCAAAGAGGATTTGTCAAACCAGAATTTTAAGCGTCCGTTGTTTACCGAGGATAAAGCTGTTAAATCGGGGTCCGCGAGTTGGCGGAATTACAAACAATCCGGTTATGATAAAGGACATTTGTGCCCGGCTGGTGATCGGAAAAAGAACTATAAAATGTTTGAAGAAACATTCCTGACGTCTAATATCGCACCGCAATTGCATCATTTTAACGATGGTGTCTGGAACCGATTGGAGCAAAAAGTACGGTATTGGGCTACAAAGTACGACGGATTATATGTGGTGACCGGTGGTGTTTTGTCTGAAAATTTAAAAACCATCGGGAAAGAAAATGTCGCCGTACCAAATTATTTCTATAAAATACTGATGACCAAAAAAGGCGATAAAATGATCGGTTTTTTGGTGCCGCATGCGGTTAGTGATCGTCCGTTATACGAATTTGTAGTCGATGTGGATACGATTGAAAAACTCACTGGTATCGATTTCTTTCCGCAATTACCGGATGCTATCGAAAATAAATTTGAAAAAAACAGCGATTATAAAGCATGGAGTTTTAATTAGACTACCATTCGTTTACTTTGTTGGCATCCATTTTCAGGAATACAAAAAGTAATATGGTAAATGCCCATAAACTCGATCCGCCATAGGAGAAAAAGGGTAGTGGTACTCCAATGGTTGGAAACATCTTGATCAGCATCGAAATATTTACAAAAAAGTGCGTAAACAGGAATGTTGCGACACAATAGCCGTACACCCGACTGAATTTTGTTTTCTGATGTTCGGCCAGATAGATAATCCGCATAAAAAGGGTTACAAATAATACGATTACAACTGAAGCACCGGCAAATCCCCATTCTTCGCCAACGGTCGTAAAAATATAATCGGTATGCTGTTCCGGTACGAAACCACCTTTGGTTTGTGTTCCTTCGAGATAGCCTTTACCAAGCCAGCTTCCGGAACCAATAGCAATCATCGACTGGTTTAGGTTATATCCTTCCCGCTGCATGTTGACATCTTTTCCGAGAAGTACATTAATACGATCTTTCTGGTGGGCTTCCAATACGTTTTCATAAACATAATCCACCGAGAATACAAATCCGGTTATCAGCACAAAAATAATCCCGTAAACAAGCGGATTCCGATTAATACGACGATTCAGCACATAATGAATGATCATTATAGTAAACGCCAATATGATAATAAAAACGGGTTTAATAATCAGAGCAAGGATAAAGAGCACAATAGCAATAAAACCGGTCCAAAGGTACCAACTCGGTAATCCTTCGCGGTACAGAACAAACGTTAGTGAGATAAAGATCATGGCACTACCGGCATCGGGTTGCAGCAGGATTAGAACAACCGGGAAACCAAACACGGCCAATGCGATTACCTGATGTTTAAATAGTTTGATATTGATCTGTGTATCACTCAATAATTTAGCCAGCAGTAAAGCTGTGGCGGTTTTTACGAACTCAGACGGTTGGAAACCAAAGCCGCCAAATTGGTACCAGTTGGTTTGTCCTTTAATGGTCTTACCAAAGGCAAATAGTCCGAGGAGGAGAACAATACCTAGTGCATAAAAGACAATAGCGTACTTTTCGAATATCTTGGCATCCACAGAAAGTATGGTAAAAATCAACGGGATGGTAAGCATTATAAAAAGCATTTGCTTGCCGTAGGTCTGACTTAAATCAAAAATTGAGGTTTCCTCAAGCGGTAACGAAGCCGAGTAGATATTCATCCACCCCATGATCACCAATATAATATATATAAGTATGGTAATCCAATCGATATTATTCGCTACGCTCTGATTCTTCATTATCGGTTATTGATTGTAAAAGGTACACCACTGGTTACCTTGTCGTATTCATGTTGTAAACTACCTTCCAGCATTCTTTTTTCCAGGTCGGTACGGGTAATGGTTTTTTTGAGGTATTTTTCAATCATTAAACTGGAAATAGGTCCGGCCCAACGCGCACCCCAATAACCGTTTTCGACCAATACGGCGATCGCGATTTTCGGATCGTTTCGCGGTGCAAATGCTACGAAAACCGAGTGGTCGGTTAGCTGTACTCTTTTTCCGTTGATCTTAGTGAAATTTTCGGCTGTACCCGTTTTACCGCAAATCTCAATTCCTTCTACGCGAAGGCTGGCTGCGGTACCCATATTATACACGTCGAATAAACCGTCGATAACCGGTCGGAAATATTGTTTGTCGATAGAAGTGAGATGTTTTGTCGTAAACTTTTTATCGATCTTATGTTTTTCAATTTTTCGGATTACGTGAGGCGTATAATAATAACCTTCATTGGCAATTGTGGCCATCATATTCGCCAACTGAATCGGTGTCATCGTTACCTCACCCTGTCCGATGGAATTGGAGATAATGGTCGTACTTTTCCAACCACCATTCGGATACCAGCGATCGTAATAGCGTGAAGTCGGGATATGTCCTTTTCTTCCCGGCGGAAGATCGTAACCCATAAAATTCCCCAATCCGAAGCTCTTCATATGGGCACTCCAGGCATCTACGCCGAAACGCGGTTTGTTGTATTTTTCGATCGTTCTTTTAAATACATTGGCAAAATAGGCATTACAGGATTTGTAAATACCGTTATGCAATTTGATGTTTCCGCCCGGACAGTGGCATTTCATAAAAGCACCCCTACCGTAAGAAAAACCATGATGACAAACAAAGGTTGTGTTTTCGTCGATTACTTCTTCCTGAAGACCGGCCAGACCGGTTAATATTTTAAAAGGCGATCCCGGCGGATATTCTGCTAACAGGCCACGGTCGTATAATGGCTTTGCAATCGAATCGTTGTAAAGCATGGTGTAATTTTTAGAACGCTCACGACCTACCAAAATAGCAGGATCATAGGATGGAGCCGTTACCAAAGCCAGGATTTCGCCAGTTTTGGGTTCGATAGCTACAATACCACCACGTTTGTTAACCATCAAAGCTTCGCCATATTTTTGAAGCTCGGCATCGATAGTCAACGTGATATCTTCACCCTGAACGGCAATTGTATCGTAAATACCATCTTTATAGGGGCCTATTTCACGGTTAAAACGATCCCGTTGGATATATTTTACCCCTTTGGTACCGCGTAAAACCTCTTCATACATCTGTTCTACACCTTGCATACCGATCAAATCCCCGCTTTTGTAATACGGTTTCTTTTTGATGATGTTATCGTTTACCTGTGTGATATAACCAAAGATATTGGCACCTACGGTCACCTGATAGTCCCGTAAAGAACGTTTCAGAATCTCAAAACCAGAAAATTTCCGGATCTTTTCCTGAAAAGCAGCGTATTCCATTTTGTTTAACTGTGCGATAAACACCGATGGCAGCATCGGACTGTAAACACGGGCTTTTTCAATTTTTTTGATAAAATCTTCTTTGGTAATATTAAGCAGATTGCAAAACTCCAACGTGTCGATATTTTTAACGTCTTTAGGCGTTACCATAATATCATATGACGGCTGATTTGCCACCAATAGCTGACCATTACGGTCGTAGATATAACCGCGTTCCGGATATTCGTATTTGATTTTGATGGCATTATTATCCGATTTTTGAATATAAGAATCGTCTAAAATCTGCAAATAAAAAAGCCTTGCCATTATCAGCAGTGCTGCAATAACAATCAAACCGGGTAATAAAAGTTTTCTCATCGTTTGCTAGGCTTAATTAAATAAATAATTATGATGCAAAGCAGCAAGGTAAATATAGTGCTTAGTAAAGTTCGCAATAAAATATCCCAAATAAAATTAAAACGGAATATTTCTAATAAATATAATACTAAATGATGGGTAACTACGGCAATGAGAATAAACGAAAAACGTTCTGGTGTCAGTTTATCGGTTATTTTAACTGTCTGGTATTCGTAACTTACCCCGAATGAGAATTTAAAAAAGGTTGGTCTGAAATAGGCCAGGGTTACACAGGCAGCAGCATGCACACCTCCGGAATTGGAAAACATATCCATCACAAGTCCTAGAAAGAAGCTGGCAACCAGCAAACCGGCTTTACTACCGTTTACCGGATATAAAATGATAAAAAGAATATACGGATACGGATTGATAAAACCCAGAAAGTCGATGTTGTTAAAGATAACAACCTGTATAGCGAGCAGCACGACAAAGCGTAAGCTATTTGTGATAAACGTACTATTCATTTTTTGTCTCTTCTTCTAATTTCTGGATTTCCTGTTTTTTTAAGTTTTCAATTACATAGACATGGCCTAAATTGGTCATATCGTTAAATAAACGAACGTTTAGCGTATAGTAATTGGTCGCCTTGTCGATATACACTTTATCAATGGTACCGATAGGAATATTTTCAGGAAAAATTTCTGAACGCCCACCAGTAACAATAGTATCGCCTTTACGTACAGAAGCCAGACGAGGTACGTCGATCAACTGAGCAAAACCTACATTTTTCCCGTTCCATATCAGGGAACCGAAGTGGTTCGATTTTTTAATCTTGGCATTGATCTGCGACTTCACATTCAGAATACTTTGTACGGTCGAATAACTACTGGATGTTTTTTCGATAATACCAACCACCCCCAAACTGTTTACGACCCCCATATCCGGTTTAATACCGTCCTGTTGTCCGCCCAATAAGGTCAGGTAATTTTCTTTACTGTTAAAAGTATTGTTGATCACCTTGGCATTATACACTTTTACATTTTCCATTCCAGACGGTTTTGGCAATGTACTTCCTGCCGTTAAGGAATCGGTATTGTTAAAAAGCAGTTTTTTCAACTGAGCGTTTTCATTGGCCAGCTGGTTGTTTTGTTCGCGAAGGTTCAGGTATTCTTTAACGTTATTGATCTTTTCGTATACAAATCCGGTAAACACATTCGCCGAACTAATATAACGGCTTCTATGATAGGAATGGGATTGTATGGTCAATGATAAAGAAATGCCCAAAAGCAGCAAAAACAGTAACCGGTTACTGTTTTTTAATATAAAGTTAAAGATTTGCTGCATGAATTAGTTCTTTATTTGATAAGAATCCCTTTGAATTTCTGAATATTTTTTAATGCCATTCCTGTTCCTCTTACAACGGCTCGTAACGGGTCTTCGGCGATATAAACCGGTAAATCCGTTTTTTGAGAGATACGCTTGTCAAGTCCTCGCAACATCGAACCTCCACCGGCCAGATAAATACCGGTATTATAGATATCGGCGGCCAATTCGGGTGGTGTTTGTGATAAGGTTTCCATAACCGCATCTTCGATACGCTGAATGGATTTATCCAAAGCTTTTGCGATCTCGCGGTACGAAACGTCCACCTGTTTTGGTTTCCCGGTTAACAAGTCACGTCCCTGAACCGACATTTCATCCGGCGGTGTATCCAGGTCTTCCGTAGCGGCACCAATAGCAATTTTAATTTTTTCAGCGGTACTTTCTCCAACAAAAAGGTTGTGTTGTGTTCGCATATAATACACGATATCGTTAGTAAACACGTCACCGGCAATTTTAACCGATTTGTCACAAACGATTCCGCCTAATGCAATCACAGCGATTTCGGTAGTACCACCCCCGATATCGACAATCATATTACCTTTCGGTTGCATAATATCCACACCGATACCGATAGCCGCAGCCATCGGTTCGTGGATTAGGTATACTTCTTTTCCATTAACCCGCTCACAGGATTCTTTTACCGCCCGCATTTCCACTTCCGTAATACCGGAAGGGATACAAACCACCATTCGCAAAGCCGGTGTAAACATTTTTTTCTTTAGCGCCGGAATGCTTTTAATGAACAAACTGATCATTTTTTCCGATGCGTCAAAATCAGCAATTACACCATCCTTCAGAGGACGTATGGTTTTGATGTTTTCATGAGTCTTACCCTGCATCTGGTTTGCTTCTTTACCAACAGCAATAATTTTCCCAGAAACACGATCACGAGCAACTATAGATGGACTATCAACGACAACTTTGTCATTGTGGATAATAAGGGTATTTGCGGTGCCTAGGTCAATCGCAATATCCTCAGTCATGAAATCAAAAAATCCCATACAAAAAAGGGTTTAATACATTTATAAATAATTAGCCTACAAAAATAATAAAATTAATGTTTAAAATGACGAACTCCGGTAAATACCATTGCAACTTTATTTTCGTTACAGAAGTTAATGCTTAATTCGTCTTTTATAGAGCCACCCGGTTGAATAACAGCGGTAATGCCAGCATTTTTTGCCAACTCAACACAATCCGGGAACGGGAAGAAAGCATCGCTTGCCATTACTGCTCCGTTTAAATCAAAATGGAAAGAATTTGCTTTTTCAATAGCTTGGCGTAATGCGTCTACCCGCGACGTTTGTCCGGTTCCGGAAGCGCACAACTGTTTGTTTTTAGCAAAAACGATAGTGTTCGATTTAGTGTGTTTACAGATTTTGGAGGCAAAAAGCAGATCTTCGATTTCCTGTGTTGTAGGTGCTGTTATGGTAACGGTTTTTAAGAGCTCTTTATTGTCTGTAATATTGTCTTTTTCCTGAATTAACATTCCATTAAGACAGGTGCGTACCTGTTTTGTAGGTAATTCCACATCATTCTGGATCAGGATGATTCTGTTTTTCTTTTCTTCTAAAATTGCGATCGCTTTTTCGTCGTATGCCGGAGCAATTACTACTTCGCAAAACAACTTGTTAATTTCTTCCGCAGCAGCTTCGTCAATTTTTCCGTTCGCGATCAAAACACCACCGAAAGCGGAAGTCGGATCACCGGCTAATGCATCCAGATAAGCCTCTTTCATCGTTTTACGCGTTGCCAGTCCACAAGCATTGTTGTGTTTTAAAATAGCAAATGTCGGATCGTCATTTTTAAACTCATTCATCAGGTTTACGGCCGCGTCAACGTCTAACAGGTTGTTATACGAAAGCTCTTTTCCGTGTACTTTGGTAAACATTGCGTCGAAATCACCAAAGAAATACCCTTTCTGGTGTGGGTTTTCGCCATAACGCAATACCTGACCGTTTTCTACACTGGCTTTGTAAATCGTTTCATCGGTGTTGAAATAATTAAAAATCGCACCGTCATAGTGTGACGAAACATGGAACGCTTTGGTTGCCAAAAGGCGTCTTTCTTCTAATGTAGTCGCACCGTTTCCATTAGTGATCATGTCAAGGAATAATACATATTCGTTTACAGATGCAACGATAACGGTGTCTTTAAAGTTTTTAGCCGCCGCACGGATCAGGGAAATACCGCCGATATCGATTTTTTCGATAATATCAGCTTCGCTGGCTCCGGAAGCAACGGTTTTTTCAAACGGATATAAGTCAACAATAACCAAATCAATTTGTGGAATTTCGTATTCCTTCATCTGTTGTACATCGCCTTCGTGATCCTGACGGTTTAAGATCCCGCCGAAAATTTTCGGATGTAACGTTTTAACGCGTCCACCTAAAATCGAAGGATAGGATGTTACATCTTCCACAGGAACTACCGGAATACCTAAATTTTTGATAAAATCTTCGGTTCCACCGGTTGAATAAATCGTCACATTGTGGTCGTGTAATTTTCTAACGATAGGTTCCAGGCCGTCTTTGTCGAATACCGAAATTAAAGCCGATTGAATGGTTTTTGTTGTGTTCATTGTGTTGTTGTGTTTTTTAAAGGTGCAAAAGTAATTATTGTTAGACTAACATTCAAAAGAAAGGGCATTAGATTTTAGTCTTTTTTGATTTTTTTTCACGGTTTTTAATCTGATTCACAGCTTTATTGGGAGCAGAACTTTAAGTAATAGAAGAGAATCGGATACGGACCAGGTTTGGTTATGGTGGAACTATTGGGTATTTGTGTAAATTTTCTGTAACATTTGCGGTTTTTTACCTACTAATTGGCTAGGATATTGCTCAAAAAATACAGAATTTTACAAAAGTTAAAGACCTCACTATGTTGTTATACCTGAGACTGCTAAAAGAAAGTCTGAGTTTTGCACTCAATGCTTTGCGGAATAATAAATTGCGAACCCTGTTGTCGCTGTTAGGTGTTACAATTGGAATCTTTTCGATTATTGCCGTACTGGCGGCTGTCGATTCTATGGATCGTAAAATCAAAAGTGACCTTAGCGGACTGGATAAAAATACGATCTATCTGATGCGTTTTTCATTTGGGCCATCGGAAGTACCGCAATGGAAACGCGAGCAATTCCCGGATGTTACCTACGAAGAATTCGACTATCTGAAACGATCGTTAAACGATCTGGATAAGATTTCATTCAATTTGTTTACCCGTAAAGAAAATATCAAATACGAATCGAATACCGTAAGCAGTATTAATGTGACCCCGTGTACCAATGAGTTTATCGATATTGAAAAGCTAAAATTTGCGCAGGGACGTTTTTTTAACGAAGCGGAATCCAATTCGGGTTCACCGGTAATCATTATTGGAAGCGAAGTCGCTACAGGATTGTTTGGTACGATGGAACCGATGGGTAAAAAAATACGTTTATACGGACAACGGTTTACGGTGATCGGTGTTTTAGACAAAGAAGGGTCGAGTACTTTCGGACCAAGTAGAGACGTTTCGGTTTTCCTGCCGGTAAATTTCCTGAGACGATTATATGGTGATAATAGCGATATGCTAACACCGGCCATTTTAATAAAACCAGAAAAAGGTGTGGATATCGAAGCTTTTAAAGGCGAATTAATCCAAAAGCTACGCACTTTCAGAGGATTGAAAACCGGAGATATCAATAACTTTTTTATCAATGTATTATCCGGATTCACGGATCTGATCGATAATATCGTCGGACAAATGAATGTGGTAGGCTGGATTATCAGTGGTTTTTCCCTGTTGGTAGGCGGTTTCGGAATTGCGAACATTATGTTTGTGTCTGTAAAAGAACGAACCAACCTGATCGGGATTCAAAAAGCTTTAGGAGCGAAAAATCGATTTATATTATTCCAGTTCCTGTTTGAAGCCGTTATTCTATCGGTAATCGGAGGATTGGTCGGAATGCTTTTGGTATGGATTATTGCTCTGGTATTGTCGAAAGTATTGGATTTTGAATTTGTACTTGGCTTCTGGAATATCATTATCGGAACCTCACTGGCCGCATTTATCGGATTGATTTCCGGCATTATTCCTGCGATTTCAGCCTCCAAACTGGATCCGGTAGAAGCGATCCGAAGCGGAATGTAAACACTAGTAAAAAAAACACCTGACAGGTTTTCAAAACCTGTCAGGTGTAAAAATATTATGCTGAAGCAGTCGCTGCGTTTTTATCGATTTTATTTACCAATCCAACTAAAACTTTACCCGGACCTACTTCTGTAAACAAAGTGGCACCGTCGGCAATCATTTGTTGTACGGATTGCGTCCATTTTACCGGAGCGGTTAATTGCGTGATCAAATTCTTTTTAATTTCGGCAGGATCCGAAACGGCTTTTGCCGGTACGTTTTGGTACACCGGACAAATTGGAGTGTTAAATGTTGTTGCTTCGATAGCTGCAGCCAGTTCTTCGCGAGCCGGTTCCATCATAGGCGAGTGGAAAGCACCACCAACCGGAAGAATCAAAGCACGTTTTGCTCCGGCTTCTTTCATCGCTTCGCAGGCTTTTTCCACAGCGGTTAACTCACCGGAAATTACCAGCTGACCCGGGCAATTGTAATTGGCAGCAACAACCACTCCGTCGATTGAAGCACATACATCTTCCACCACTTTATCCTCAAGACCTAAAACGGCCGCCATAGTAGATGGCGTGATTTCGCAGGCTTTTTGCATCGCCATGGCTCTTTGGGAAACCAATTTCAAAGCATCTTCAAACGATAAGGTTCCGTTGGCAACCAAAGCCGAAAATTCACCTAACGAGTGACCGGCAACCATTTCCGGTTTAAAGTCATCACCAAGGGTTTTAGCCAAAATCACCGAATGTAAAAAAACAGCCGGTTGTGTCACTTTGGTTTCTTTTAATTGCTCAGCAGTACCTTCAAACATAATGTCGGTAATGCGAAAACCTAATATCTCGTTTGCTTTTTCGAATAGTTCTTTTGCCAGTGCCGAATTTTCGTATAATTCTTTACCCATTCCGGTAAACTGGGCACCCTGACCTGGGAATACATATGCTTTCATATTCTTCTCTGTTGGTTTTGTTTGTTATTGACTGGCAAAAATAGTGTTTTTTAGGATATTGGAAAGCAGATTGTTGCCGAGCCTGAAATAAGAAACCGTTGCAGTTTCCCTAAAAAGGTAGGCTGCAACGGTTCTACTTAAAACCAGATTATGAAATAATTATTGCTTTACAAGTTGTAATTCGATGTTTAAACGAACGTCGTCGCTCACCAATACACCACCGGTTTCCAAAGCGGAATTCCAGTTTAAGCCCCATTCTTTACGGCTGATTTTTCCGGAAATGTTTAATCCGGCTTTGGTATTACCCCAAGGGTCTTTCATTAAACCACTGAATTCTACCGGAAGTTTTACAAAGTTGGTCACACCGCGTAAACTAAGATCACCAGATAATTCGTAATTGTCGTCGTCTACTTTGGTAAAAGATGACGCTTTAAAAGTCAATTTTGGATGGTTTTCCGCATCGAAAAAGTCAGCGCTTTTTAAGTGATTGTCACGATCGGTGTTTCGGGTGTCTACCGAATTCACATCGGCTGAAAAACTAATCGAAGCATTTTCGAAAGTATCACCATCGGTTGTGATCGAAGCGTCGTAGTTTTCGAATTTACCGGAAACATTAGTAAACATCATGTGTTTTACTTTAAATCCTATTTCTGAGTGTGTTGGGTCAATTGCCCATTTTGTAGTTGCCATAATAATATGTTTTAAAAGTTATAGTATTGTTTTTAAATTTTTTATTTATTCGATTTCCATTGGAACTTCCATTAATAGAAACTCCGCATCAGTAGTAGCCGTAATGGTTACTTTGTCGGTATTCCAGATTCCCAATCCGTCGCGGGTGTCTAGAGCCTGATCATTTACAGAAACCGCTCCTTTTAATACGAAAACATAAAGTCCGTTTCCTTCTTTTTTAAAAGAGTACTCTTTTGTGATACCGGCGTCGAATTTTCCCATATGAAACCAGGCATCCTGATTGATCCAAACGCCTTCGTCATCCGGATTTGGAGAAAGTACCTGTTGTAACACATTATGTCTTTCGTCTTCGTTTAATGTGATCTGATCATAACGCGGTGCGACATTTCGTTTGCTTGGGAAAACCCATATCTGAAGGAATTTAACCTCTTTATCGGCATTTTTGTTGTATTCGCTATGGCGTACACCGGTTCCGGCACTCATCACCTGGATATCACCTTTTTTGATAACGGTTTTGTTTCCCATACTATCCTGGTGTTCCAAATCGCCTTCCAATGGAATACTAATGATTTCCATATTGTCGTGCGGATGTGTTCCAAATCCCATTCCGGCAGCTACGGTATCGTCGTTTAAAACGCGTAAGGCTCCGAAATGAACCCTTTCCGGGTTAAAATAATTAGCAAAACTAAAAGTGTGGAAACTTTGTAACCAGCCATGATTGGCGTTTCCTCTGGTGTTGGCTTTATGCAATACGATATTTTCCATAATCTTCGAGTTTGTGTTTTGAATATGATTAAATCCTACGGGTTCTTTTGGGTCGGAAATGGCTTCTTTGGCTAATGCCGTTCCGGTGATGACAGCTCCGGTTCCCAACAAACTTTTTTTGATAAAATCTTTTCGGTTCATAACGGTTATTTTGATAGTTCAAAGATACAACCGATTGATAACGAATACACTTAACCTAGATTAAGAAATAAAAAAATCCCCGTCACAGTAGTGTTAAACGGGGATAAGAAGTTTATTTTTTGAGTAAACGGGCTTTCATCTTACTGAAAAACTCCGGAGTTACTCCTATATAAGAAGCGATTTGTTTTTGTGGCAGGCAATGAATCAGATCCGGATGCTTTTTGGTGAATTTATCATAACGCGCTTCGGCTGTAAAACTAAGATTGTCAATTAACCGCTGCTGATTGGCGACAAGCGAATTCTCGATCAGTATTCTAAAAAAGCGTTCCATTTTAGGAACTTCGTCATAAAGCCGCTCCTGATTTTCTTTAGACAATAAAATCACCTCCGAATCTTCATTGGTTTCGATATACAATTGTCCGGGACGTTGCGACAGATAACTGTACATATCGGCAATCCACCATCCGGGTGAGGCAAAACTCACCACATGTTCCACACCGTTTTCATCGATCGTATAACTGCGTAAAATACCTTTGATCACAAAATAGGAGTGAAGGCATATTTCGCCCTCCTTTAATAAAATGCTTTTGGCTTTATAGGATTGAAATTCCGTAGCCGACACCACGCGTTCCTGTTCTTCGGGCGTTAGTGTAACATATCGGGCAATTGTATCAAGGAGTAGGTTCATTTTTTAAGCGTTTACGTGTACGAAGGTCGCGGTTTCTTTGGCTCTTTCGGTAATCGATTCGATAGGGGTTTCGAGTGTGTCGCTGGTTAAAACAACCCCCATGCGACGATAAGGTCTTGAAGTTGGTTTTCCAAATATTCTGAAATCTGTTTTCGGTAAAGCGGCTACTTTTTCAATTCCGGTATAGGTTGGCTGTTCGGAATTTTTGGAAGCCAATATCACGGCACTGGCACCGTTTTTTTCTAAAGTAATGGCTGCAATCGGCAGACTCAAAATGGCGCGCAGGTGTAATTCGAACTCGTTAAAATTTTGCGTCCCGGCTAAAGTTACCATTCCGGTGTCGTGCGGACGCGGTGATAATTCGGAAAAATAAACCCCTTCGTCTGTCAGGAAAAATTCCACTCCAAATAATCCGGCACCACCTAAGGCTTCGGTTACTTTTCGGGCCATATCCTGTGCTTCTGCAATATCGTTGTCCGATACGCGAGCCGGTTGCCAGCTTTCCTGATAATCCCCGCGTTCTTGTCGGTGACCGATTGGTGCGCAGAAAAGCGTCGGATTATTATTTTGTGTTACGGTTAATAAGGTGATTTCGGAATGGAAATTTACAAAAGCTTCCACGATTACTTCCACCACATCGCCGCGGGAACCGTCTACGGCATATTGCCAGGCTTTAGCGATATCGCCCTCCGATTTAATAGTCGACTGTCCTTTTCCGGACGACGACATTAGGGGTTTCACTACGCAGGGAATCCCGACTTCCGATACCGCTTTTTCCAGTTCCGCTGCCGAAGTAGCATAACGGTAATTTGCAGTACGAAGCCCTAAATCTTTGGCTGCCAAATCGCGAATAGCTTTTCGGTTCATCGTAAAGTTGGCTGCTTTGGCCGATGGAACTACGGTGATGCCTTGTTTTTCGTAATCGTAAAAACGCTCGGTACGGATCGCTTCAATTTCCGGTACGATAAAATCGGGTTGGTGTTTGGCTATTATGGCATCCAGAGCGGCGCCGTCAAGCATGTTGATCACTTCATAACCATGAGCGACCTGCATGGCCGGAGCATTCGCATAACTATCGACAGCAATTACGGTTTGTCCGATACGTTGTGCAGCGATTACAAATTCTTTTCCGAGTTCGCCGGAACCTAATAGTAGTATTTTTTTAGTCATTGTAGTGTGTTGTATTTTAGTAGTTTGTTGAATTGTCGGAGTGATCATTAAAAAAAAGTCCCGACATTGTCGGGACGTAAATTTATGCTAAAACTTCCGAAGTTGCTACCGCTTCTTTAATACGGTGCAAAGCTTCTTTTAGTAGATCGTCGCTGGTTGCGTATGAAAAACGGATACAGTTTGGGTTTCCGAAAGCATCGCCCGTTACTGTGGCTACATTGGCTTCGGCCAAAAGATACATCGCGAAATCATCCGCATTGTTGATCAATGTGCCGCGTAATGTTTTTCCGAAGAAAGCTGAAACATCCGGGAAAACATAGAAAGCACCTTCCGGCACGTTAATTTTCATTCCTGGAATTTCTTTGATCAAACCAACTACAAGATCGCGTCGCTGTTGGAACGCCTGAACCATATGGTGTAAAACCGACGGATCAGCATTTACGGCGGCAATCGTTGCGCGTTGCGCAATGGTATTGGCACCACTGGTAACCTGCCCCTGCATTTTGGTACAGGCTTTGGCGATAAATTCCGGTGCACCGATATAACCGATTCTCCATCCGGTCATAGCAAAAGCTTTGGCAACACCGTTTACGGTAATGGTTCTGTCTAACATACCCGGAATAGACGCGATACTGCAATACGATCCAGTGAAGTTAATATGCTCGTAAATCTCATCCGATACGACATAAACCGAAGGATATTTTTCCAATACAGCTACCAGTGCTGTTAATTCGTCTTTACTATATATCGAACCACTTGGATTGCAAGGAGAACTGAACCACATCATTTTGGTTGCCGGTGTAATGGTTGCTTCCAGTTGTTCCGGAGTGATTTTAAAGTCACTTTCAATGCTTGTCGGAACTTCTACCGGTACACCACCGGCCATTTTGATGATTTCGTAATAACTTACCCAGTAAGGTGCTGGTAAAATCACTTCGTCACCAGGGTTGATCATTACTTGTGCGATATTATATAACGACTGTTTTGCACCGGTTGATACTACAATTTGAGACGGTTTGTAGTCTAATCCGTTATCTCGTTTGAATTTTTTACAAATAGCTTCCTTAAGATCCAGATAGCCTTCCACCGGAGGATACGAACTGTAATTATCGTGAATGGCCTGAATAGCGGCTTCTTTGATAAAGTCGGGCGTATTAAAGTCAGGTTCGCCAAGACTTAAACTGATGATATCTATTCCGGCGGCTTTTAATTCTCGGGCTTTGGCAGCCATGGCCAGGGTTTGCGATGTCGATAAATTATTAATTCTATCAGAAAGCGGATTCATAAAAATGATTTTGTTTTGAAGTTTATGGTTTAATAAGTAGTTTTTAAGCGATAGCTGGTTTTTGACCCATTTCTTTTAAGTGTTTGAAATGTGAATAAACCGCAGAACGCATCGTTTTAAATTCGTAATACGGAAGGTTGCATTCCATTGCCGTTTGTTTTACGATTTCCCCGATTTTGCTATAGTGAATATGGCTGATGTTCGGGAAAATATGATGTTCGATCTGGTGATTTAACCCACCGGTATACCAGTTGACAATTTTGTTTTTCGGTGCAAAATTGGCAGTTGTGTATAATTGATGAACAGCCCAGGTGTTTTCCAATTCTCCGTTCTCATCCGGTTGCGGGTGGTGAATGTCTTCTACAACGTGTGCCAATTGGAAGACCACACTTAGGATTAATCCGGCGGTATAGTGCATGATAAAAAATCCTAATAATACTTCCCACCAAACGATTCCTAAAAACATTGGGAGGATTAACCATAAGGCAAAATAAATGATTTTGGTGATAACCAATGTTGTCCATAATTTAAACGGACTTGGGAATTCGCCATACGATAATTTTCGTTTGATATAACGTTTCATCTGACGGAAATCGGTGGTAATTGCCCAGTTGAAAGTTAGTAAACCATATAGGAAAATGGAATAGTATTGTTGAAAACGGTGTACCGGTGACCATTTGGCGTGTTCGGTAAAACGGATGATTCGCCCAGCATCAAGATCTTCATCATGACCGTGGATATTGGTGTAGGTATGGTGCAATACATTGTGTTGTACCTGCCAGTTGTATACATTTCCGGCCAGGATATACATACTACCGCCCATAATCTTATTTAACCAGGGTTTTGAAGAGTAGGCGCCGTGGTTTCCGTCGTGCATAACGTTCATTCCAACACCGGCCATTCCAACACCAATCAGAATGGTCATTAGTAAATGAATCCAAAGCGGCATACTAATAGTTAAGATTAGAAAATACGGAACTAAAAAGATACTGAACATGATAATGGTTTTCATGTGTAGTTTCCAGTTTCCGGTTTTCTTGATATTATTTTCCTTAAAATAATCGTTAACTCGTTTGTTTAGCGTCCTGAAAAATTTTAAACTATCGGTTTTTGAAAAAAGTGGAGTCTGTTTTATCATAAGTTTATTAAAATGCAAAATTTCCGTTCAAAGGTAATTATTAATAGAAATGTAATAGGTTAAAAATGGAAAAAAATGATAGACAAAATGCTTACTTTTGTGGAAAATTTTGAATAATGCAGGATATTGTAAAGTATTTTCCTAATCTAACAGAAGATCAGGTTTCTAAGTTTCGTGAATTGGAAGTTTTGTATAAAGATTGGAACGCTAAAATTAATGTGATTTCGAGAAAAGATATAGACGAATTATACGAAAAACACGTATTGCATTCGCTGGGAATTGCGAAGATACAGGAGTTTAAACCGGGATCAAAAATTATGGATGTGGGTACCGGAGGCGGTTTTCCGGGAATTCCGTTGGCGATACTCTATCCTGAAGTAGATTTCTATCTGATTGATGTGATTGCCAAAAAAATCCGTGTGGTAAATGAAGTGGCAACTGCTTTGGGATTGCAAAATGTGAAAGCTGAACAAATGCGGGCAGAAAACGTAAAAGGAGAATTCGATTTTATCGTGAGTCGTGCGGTAACCAATATGCCGGATTTTGTACAATGGGTAAAAGATAAGGTGAAGAAAAAACAAAATCACGAACTGAAAAACGGGATCCTTTATTTAAAAGGAGGCGATCTGACAGAAGAGTTACAGGATTTTCCAAAGGCAACACAATATGATCTTGCCGATTATTTTAAAACAGAATTTTTTGAAACCAAAAAAGTGGTGCACTTACCATTGAAATATAAGGTCTAGTTAATCTTGCAGGTCTTGCAATTTTGCAATAACAAAAAGGCGTACTAATAGTACGCCTTTTTGTTTGTATTTTACACCTGACAGGTTTTTAAAACTTGTCAGGTGTAGGGATATTATTATCCTAAAAATGGATATCTGTAATTTGTTGGCGGAACGAAAGTCTCCTTAATGGTTCTTGGCGATACCCAACGCATTAAGTTCAATACCGAACCGGCTTTGTCGTTAGTTCCGGATGCTCTTGCACCGCCGAAAGGTTGTTGTCCTACAACAGCTCCGGTTGGTTTGTCGTTGATATAGAAGTTTCCGGCTGCATTTTCAAGGGCTTTTGTAGCCTGCTCGATAGCATAACGATCCTGACTGAAGATAGCTCCTGTTAGAGCATATTCAGAAGTGCTGTCGACTAAAGCAAGTGTTTCTTCCCATTTCGCATCTTCGTATACATAAATAGTCAACACAGGTCCGAATAATTCGGTTTCCATAGTGGTATATTTTGGATTTGTAGTAACGATTACCGTCGGCTCGATAAAATATCCAACCGATTTGTCGTAGTTACCACCGGCAATAATTTCAGCATCGCTGTCTTTTTTTGCCTGATCGATAAATCCTGCTAATTTGTCGAAAGAACTTTCGGAAATTACGGCAGATACGAAGTTAGACGGATCTTCGGGTGATCCTATTTTCATGGAAGCGATATCGGCAACTAATAGTTCTTTAACTTCAGACCAGGTCGATTTTGGTAAATACGCTCTGGAAGCTGCCGAACATTTTTGTCCCTGATATTCGAAAGCACCTCTTGATAAAGCGGTAGCCACCTGAGCCGGGATAGCCGATGGATGTGCTACTACGAAATCTTTACCTCCGGTTTCACCTACGATTCTTGGGTATGTTTTGTATTTGCTGATGTTTTGTCCGATTTTAGCCCACATATCGTTGAAAACGCCTGTAGATCCTGTAAAGTGGATACCTGCAAAATCAGGACTTGCTAATAATGTATCGGAAATCATTGCGGAGTTACCATATACTACGTTGATCACACCTGCCGGTAAACCAGCTTCTTTGAAAACCTCAACAATTACATTCGCTGAGTAAATTTGCGTAGCACTTGGTTTCCATACCACTACGTTCCCCATTAAAGCTGGAGAAGCCGGTAAGTTTCCGGCAATAGCAGTAAAGTTAAAAGGAGTGATCGCGTATACGAAACCTTCTAACGGACGGTGTTCTACACGGTTCCAGATACCTTCGGAAGAAATCGGTTGTTCCGCATATACCTGCGTCATAAACTGAACGTTAAAACGTAAGAAGTCAATTAACTCACAAGCGGAGTCAATTTCTGCCTGGTGAACGGTTTTTGCCTGTGCAATCATCGTAGCCACATTGATTTTAGCACGGTAAGGACCTGCTAATAAATCGGCTGCTTTTAAGAAAATAGAAGCACGGTGTTCCCACGAAAGGGCGGCCCATTTTTTCTTCGCTTCCAAAGCGGTGCTGATTGCTTTTTCGATATGCTCTTTTTCGGCTTGGTGGTATTGTCCCACGATGTGTTTATGGTCGAATGGAGGTGTTAGGTTTTTGGTGTTCCCGGTACGGATTTCCTCACCACCTATATATAAAGGTACATCAACATTAGCGTTGTACAATTCTTTGAAAGTTGCTAAAACAGCGTCTCTTTCCGGCGTACCCGGCGCATACGATTTTACAGGTTCGTTAACGGCTTTAGGTACATTATAAATTCCTTTTGGCATAACAATTTGTATTTATTAATTATCAAATTTTCGCGTAGCGAAGATACAAATTATTCACGAAAAAGGTATTTTTTGTGGTGTTAATGCTTTGGTAAAAAATGAATTAATTCAAGGCAAAAGGAGCGCTTAACCGGAATGTAGGAATTATTACACGGAAGGAGCGGGTTGAGGTAAAATTGATCATGTTGAAATACCCACGCATGGCTCCAAACGGTGAAGAAAGCAGGCATCCGGAGCTATAGGTGTGTTTTTCTCCTGGTTTGATAACTGGCTTTTTGCCGATCACGCCTTCGCCGTCAACAATCTCAAGATCGTTAAGGGAATCGTAAATTTCCCAGTGACGCGAGTTGAGTTGAACGGAATCCTTGCTTTGGTTTTCGATCGTGATCTCATAACTAAAGGCAAAGTGAATCTTGTAGTTCTTGAAGTAAGTACCTTCAAAACTAGTCAGAACTGAAATTTTTATGCCTCTGGTTATTTGTGAAACCATAATTTTTCCGATTGGATTTTTGGGAAATAATTCCAAAAATAACAAATATTTGAATCGATTCGGATAATTTTAAAACTTTTTTAATTTGTAATGTTTTCAGAAGTAGCAAAGCCACGTCCGATGATTTTGTCATAACGGTCATTGTTCCCACGATAATACACAATTACAAAATAATTGTTTTCCGTTTGGTAGAAATTGCCGTCAATAGCGTTCTGATTGTCTACTTTGCCTTTGGCATCCAATAAAACATACTGGTAGTTTACAAAACCTTGTTTCAGTAAAATAGCCTTTTCATAAACACCTTTCTGAGCGTTGAAATCCATTTTATTTTCCGGTGTCAATGCATAGTTGTTAAACATCCCGTTTACATAAATATCTTTTTTGTCGATAGTCGTTGCTGGAATCAATGTGAAATAAACCCAGGCATAATCGGCTTCGGTTTCACCGTTTTCGGAGCCAATGTTACGGACGTAGAAACTACCGTTGATGTCCGGATAATAGGTGTACGGTTTATCGCCTCTCGGAGAATTGGCAAATAACAGGGAATTATAAATTTCACCGGAAGTCACCTTTCCTACATTGTTGCCGGGATTGCGGATGTCTTTATTGTCGAAATACAAAAACTCGTTACCACCCCAAAACTGGGTTTCCTGATTGTAACGGTAAATTAAATCAGAACCTAACGTATATTGTGGTTTGATGTTTAAAATGGCATTGTCCCATCGTCCGTTTTGTAGTAACGCGACTTTAATATTCTGAACCGGATTTTGCAGCATGTTATTGTCGCCCATTTTGATGGTGAAATCCAGATTTTGCTTTTTTTCGATATCGGTCAGGTTACGGGAACGTTTGATTTGTAACGGAACGGAAAGGTTTTCTTCATAAACGATAAAACGTCTGGAAAAAACAAGTTCCTGATTGTCGTTAAAAATTTTAATCATATAATTACCGGATAATAATATACGGTTAAAACGATTCGGGAAGGCCTGTTTGTAATGCGAATAAATCTGGAGCGTATTAAAAGAATTCTGATAGGTCATAATTCTTTGATTGTCCATTCCCTGAAGGTATTCCGATTTGGCTAGTATGGTTGGCGTCCAGTCGTAATTGTATTGGGTAATCGTATAGTAATAATCGGCTTCGTTGCCAAATAAATCATCAAATTGTAATTCGAAAGTATCACCCAGACGAAACATCGGAATGGTGTTAGCACCGCTTTGAACAAACGACACGGTTTTGATGTTGAACGGTGGATTTACTTCCTTTTCAACCTGGGAAAAAACGGAAGCAGAACCGGATAATACACAAGACAGAAGCAGTAAAAATCGTAGTTTTTTGTAAAATAACATAGGGCTTTTTTGAATTGTCAGTGAGGTAAAGATAAACAATTCGCTACAACAATCCGTTAAAAAAGCTATCCGGTATGGATTTTATTTGTGACAAACGGGAATTATTTCCCCTTTGGCCAGACAATACCGTTCTACGAGTTCCGGTGCAATTTTTTGGGTGTAATCTTCTTCGGTTACCGTAAAGCCCATGCTTCGAAGCTTGTCGAAATAATCCCGTCCGTACACGCGCACATGATCATACTGACCAAAAATGGCGGCCCGTTCTTTAGGGTCGGTAATGGAATCGTCTTCGAAAGTTGTGGCGCGGTTTAAATCCTGCGGAATCTGGAAAATCCCCATACCACCGGGTTTTAAAACACGGTATAATTCCTGCATGGCTTTGGTATCGTCCGGAATATGTTCCAAAACGTGGTTGCACAAAATCAGGTCGTACGAATTATCGGCAAATGGAAGATTACAAATATCCGCCTTAACATCCGCCAGTGGCGAAAGGAGGTCAGTTGTAGTGTACTCTAAATTTTTCTGGTTTCGGAATCGTTTGTAAAAAGCCTGTTCCGGTGCAAAGTGCAATACTTTTTTAGGAGCGGTAAAGAAATCGGTTTCATTTTTCAGATACAACCAAAGCAAACGATGCCGTTCCAGCGAAAGCGTGCTGGGCGACAATACGTTATTCCGTTGTGTTCCGTATCCGTAAGGAAGGAAACTCCGGAAACTTTTACCATCGATCGGGTCGGTAAAGGTATTTCCTTTTAAGGCCAAAGCCAGGACAGGACGTACAACATAACTCAGCCGGATCAGTAACGGTCTCGGAATGGTATTCAGTATATATTTGAAAGCGGATTTCATGTACAGAAATTTATCATGCAGACACTACTATTATAGAGTGTCTGCATGGGTCTTGTTTTTAGAGTACTAAAGCTTGTTTTCGGAATTCGTTTTCTTCGTCGGATTGAATGCCTAATGCCTGATAGATGTATTGGAAAGTGGATAATAATTCCGGTTTTCCATCTACTATAGCGACATCATGCTCAAAATGAGCGCTTGGTTTTCCGTCTCGGGTCGAAATAGTCCACCCGTCTTTTAAATGCTTGATGTTTCGGGTTCCCATGTTGATCATCGGTTCAATAGCAACAACCATTCCCTCGATGAAAAGTTTTCCGCGACCTCTTTTACCGTAGTTTGGCATTTCCGGTTCTTCATGCATTTTACGACCTAAACCGTGGCCGACTAATTCGCGAACCACTCCGTATCCATGACCTTCAGCATATTTTTGAATCGCGTTTCCGACATCCTCCACGCGGTTTCCGATTTTAAATTCACGAATACCTACATATAAGGATTCTTTGGTAACCTGAAGTAGCTTTTTTGTTTCCGGAGCTACATCGCCAATTTCGAAAGTATAGGCATGATCACCGTAAAACTCATTTTTAATAACGCCACAGTCCACCGAAACAATATCGCCTTCCTGAATCGGTCGGTCGGTCGGTAAACCATGGACAACTTGGTCATTTACACTGGTCAATAATGTCGATGGACATCCGTATAATCCTAAAAATCCCGGGATCGCCTGGTGATCTCTGATAAAAGTTTCGGCTAATTTATCCAGTTGAAGCGTAGTGACACCGGGTTTGATTTCGCCGGCAATCATCCCTAAGGTTTTGGAAACCAACAGGGCACTCTCACGCATTAATTCTATTTCTTCTCTTGTTTTAGGAATAATCATAACGTTATTTTTCAGACTGCAAAAGTACAATATTCTGTTGATTATTTTTTAATTGAAATGCAGGTATGAGTTTTATCATATTTTCGTAACTTATGTGAGTTTAATTTTACCCAAAAGTAAAGTGTATGAGCAAATATGTAACGGCAGCAGAAGCTGTTAAAGTAATAAAGTCAAACGATCGTATTTATGTTCAGGCGGCAGCGGCTACGCCAACGGTTTTGACTAAAGCACTGGCCGAGCGGGCGGACGAACTGAGAAATGTTGAACTATGTCACCTGCATACCGAAGGCGAAGCGGCGTATGCAAAACCGGAACTGGCGGAAAGTTTTCATGTCAATTCCTTTTTTATAGGACAGAATGTCCGGCATACTATAGCCGTTGGCAACGGATCGTATACGCCGGTGTTTTTAAGTGAATTGCCCCATTTGTTCCGGAAAGGTGTTATTCCGTTGGATGTAGCTTTTATCCATGTATCGCCGCCGGATAGTCATGGTTATTGTTCGTTGGGAGTTTCGGTGGAAGCATCGATCGCAGCGGTGGAAAATTCTAAAATAGTGATCGCTCAGGTCAATCCGAATATGCCACGAACCTTTGGTGATGGTATTTTGCATGTGTCTGAAATCGATTATCTGGTTGAAGTCAATGAACCGATTCACGGACACGGATCGAAAGAAATTAATCCGGTTGAAGCAAGAATTGGCGAACTGGTTGCCGGATTGATTGAAGACGAAAGCACACTGCAAATGGGGATCGGCTCGATACCCAATGCGGTACTGGCGCAATTGGTAAATCATAAAAACCTGGGTTTGCATACCGAGATGTTTTCAGATGGGGTAATTGATCTTATTGAAAATGATGTGATCAACTGTAATTTTAAAGGCGTTAACCGCGGACGGGCCCTGGCAACCTTTTTAATTGGTTCGCAACGGTTGTATGATTTTGTAAATGATAACCCGTTTATCGAAATGCGGGAATCATCCTATGTAAACGATACTTCTGTAATCCGTAGAAATCCTAAAATGATTGCAATCAACTCGGCGATAGAAGTAGACATTACCGGACAGGTTTGTGCCGATTCGATCGGAGCCAAAATGTATTCGGGAGTTGGCGGGCAGATGGATTTTGTTCGTGGTGCTTCACTCAGTAAAGGCGGTAAAGCAATTATTGCGCTACCATCGGTGACGAAAAGAGGGGAGAGCCGTATTGTGCCCTATCTGAAACAGGGTGCCGGAGTAGTTACAACCCGTTCGCATGTGCAATATGTAGTTACGGAATATGGTATCGCCGATTTATACGGGAAAACGCTAAAACAACGTTCGGACGAACTGGTAAAAATTGCGCATCCGGATCACCGGGAATGGATTGATAAGGCCTATTATGAACTCAGTCATTTCAAATAAAATAAAAAAGCTCCATTCGGAGCTTTTTCTATTTTTGAATCGGATGTAAAAGCGAATGTTGTGTCATCACAGCTGGTTTTTCGATACCCATTAACTCCAGTATGGTCGGAGCAATATCGCCTAAAATACCGTTATCGATGAATTGTAATTCCTTATCCACTAAAATAATCGGAACCGGATTGGTGGTATGTGCCGTATTTGGCGTACCATCCGGATTGATCATGGTTTCACAATTACCATGGTCAGCAATTATAATAGTGGTATAATCGTTTGCCAAAGCCGTTTCGATGACCTCTTTTACGCAACGATCAACGGCTTCACAGGCTTTAATCGCAGCTTCCATAACACCGGTATGACCTACCATATCACCATTTGCAAAATTTAGACAAACAAAATCCACATCTCCTTTTTGCAATTCCGGGATTAGCGCATCTTTAAGATCGAAGGCACTCATCTCCGGTTTCAGATCGTAGGTAGCCACCTTTGGCGACGGACATAAGAGTCGGCTTTCGCCTATAAAAGGTTCTTCACGACCACCGGAAAAGAAAAACGTAACATGCGGATATTTTTCTGTCTCGGCAATCCGGATTTGTTTTTTATGGTTTTTCTCCAGGACTTCTCCCAGCGTTTCGGTAATATTTTCCTTGTCGTAAATAACATGAACATTTTTATACGTATCGTCATAATTGGTCATTGTAACATAATACAAATCCAGTTTGTGCATGTTTTGCTCGTGCAGGTCTTTTTGCGACAACACCTCGGTTAACTGACGTCCGCGATCGGTTCTGAAATTAAAGAAAATCACCACATCGCCGTCTTTTACCGTGGCAATCGGATGCTGTTGTTCATCAACGATAACAATCGGTTCGATAAATTCATCGGTCACATTATTATGATAGCTGGCCAAAACACTCAATACCGGATTGGTAGAAGGCGTCCCTTTTCCGTTTACGATAAGATCGTAGGCCAATTTGATACGTTCCCATCTTTTATCGCGATCCATAGCATAGTAACGCCCAATGATTGAGGCCAGTTTGGCATTGGATCGGTGCAGGTAATTTTCAAGATCTTCGATATATCGGGCACCCGATTTCGGATCGACATCACGACCATCGGTAAAAGCGTGCACAAAAACGTCTTGCACTCCCGATTCCTGAGCGGCATCCAACAGACCTCTTAAATGAGACGTATGGGAATGTACGCCACCATCGGAAACAAGACCTAAAAAGTGAACCGCTTTATGGTTCTTTTTGGCATATTCGAAAGCCTCCTGTACTTCTTTTTCGTGATTTAACGTTTTGTTCTGAACGGCCAGATTGATTTTGGCCAGATCCTGATAAATAATTCTTCCGGCACCAAGGTTCATATGGCCCACTTCGGAATTTCCCATCTGACCTTCCGGAAGTCCGACATTTAAACCATCGGTACGTAACGAAGCATTCGGATATTGGGTATAAAGACTGTCAATAAAAGGCGTGTTGGCATTGTCGATTGCTGAAACTTTAGGATCGGGTGATTTTCCCCAACCATCCAGAATCATTAAAATAACTTTCTTTTTCATGTTTTGAACCATTTTTTGGCATTGTTGTAATCAATATAGTAGCGAAAGCTAATTGATAGTGTGTTGTTAAGATTGTTGCTTAAAGTGTGCTCTAAATTATCAATAATATTTTTATTTAAGCGTCTTTCGGTGTGAATTGCGTTGTTGCGGTACAAAATTGACAACTGACTACCGGGTGCAAACCACCACGAATAGGATAAATCGAAGTTCCAGATTTTAAAATTGGAATTTTGATTCTCGTTATAGGTCGCATTGGGAAGGAAATAACCCTCGTCGGTTAGCGTAAGGAAAGTGAGGTTTTCGGCATACGACCAGTAATAGCGCGCCTTCAGATTGATGGTCATTCGGCTGTTAATCGAAAACTTTCCGGTTACGGTATTTTCAATAGTATTCCGGTTACGATTGGCAAAGATGATCTGATCAGCATCAAAATCGACCCAACCTTTTTCGTTATTTTGTCGGTTCCAGTCTATCGCGTAAATCAATGTAAACTGATCACTAAAACGGTACCGCGGACTAATCCGGATTCCGAAATTACGACGCTTGTCCTGATCGTAAAAATCCACAAACAAATTGGCATCCAAAGCAAAAGGATAATTGTAATTGGTAGAAATATCAATCCAGGTAAACAGATACTTCGGATTGTATACATAGCGTCCGTCTTTGCGAGGCTGATAAAAATCGAAGGTTTCAAATGGCGACACTAAAAAACCAGCTCCGAAATAATGATTCTTTTTATCGGTAGTTTCCAGGTTAAATTCCAGCGTAGCTTCCTGCGGTTTTCCGGTCACATTTTCCAACTCGGTATACGCAATCGAGCTAATTTTAAATGTGTTAAAAGTTTTATTCGGATTCAGAATACGGTAACTGCCATTAAAAGTAAAATTATGGTAATTGGTCATAAAAATGATACCCAAATCATTGATGTCGTATTTGTCCGATATATAACTGGCATTGGTGCTAAAGCGATAATTACCGCTCGTTTTTCCAAAATTAAGATAGGCGGTATAACCGTTTTTATTTTCACCGAAATCGGTAACATGACTAAACTTTACATTTCCGGAAAGATTATAGGTGTTGGTCTTGGTATTCAGATCAAAAAGCAAAGCACTCACATTAGCATCCCGAAAAGCACCTTCGCGAATTACGCTGGTATTGACTACCGAAACGGATGAATTTTTGCGGAAACGCTGATCCAGTACCAGAATATTATAGTTAGCCAAAGGTTCGACCACTTCAGATCGGATTGCCCCGGTTTCGGAATTTCGGATGGTCGCTTCGGCTTTTTCGGTAACCGCATTCATCACGCCAATTCCGAGCCCTTTTGCCGTACGACCGGAAATTTTAACCGCATTGATCAGATTAATCCGTGATGGATATTGTTGTATTTCTTCGTTTTCGCCAACATCCGGTGAAGTAGATGGCGATCCGCCAATCCGACGGGAATATAGTAAACTTCCCTTATTAAACATATCGGTGCCTTCGGTAAAAAAAGGTCGGTTTTCATTAAACTGCTGTTCAAACGGACCAAGATTCAGGACGACATTGTCAAAGGCGGTTTGTCCGAAATCCGGAACAAGAATCGCATCCAGTGTAAACGAATCGTTGATCCCGTATTTGATATCCATTCCGGCTTTAAATTCGGTATTGGTTCCGCTGGCTTTGTTGTTGTTTACATAATAGGAAGAATAGGGGATCAGAAAGAGACGGGTAGGTGGTTTGATATCCCGGATCCCTTCTAAAATCCCGGCTTGTGTAATGGTATTTCCGATTCTGTTATCGATATGGTTCCACGTAAATTTCTGGCGATCCCGGCGGATTTCCCTAAAAAAATTAACACCCCATATTTGTTCTTTTTGTGCTGAAAAACGCAGGGCGGCATACGGAATTTTCATTTCAACGGTCCAGCCAAAATCGGTTAGCGCAACATTGCTATGCCAGATTCCGTCCCAGGAATAATCTTCTCCGCTTTCGGTGGCGATGCAATCCATTTGTGTTCCGGCGGTACTCACAAAAAAGCGAAAATCCTGTTGCCCGTCGTTATAGCCATTAATAAAAATGCCGAAAAAATCGGAGGTTCCGAATTTGTCTCTTTCGGTGATTTCTTTTACAATTTTAGATGGATCATCATACAGAAAGGCGGCAATATAAATACCGTCGTCATCGTATAAAACCTTTACTTCGGTTCGTTTTTCGTAAGGCGCGGGATTACCGTTATCGGGTTGAAACGTGATAAAATTGGTAGCAGATGCTGCGTTTTTCCATTCGTTTTCGTCGGGTTTTCCATCGACAACAATGGGACTTTTAAGAGGTAAAGCCTTTAATCTTTTTTTATTTTGAATATCGGGTGTAACCTCCTGTCCGAAAATAAATGTTGCATTTATGGCAATAAAAACGAAGAAAATTACGTTTTTCATTTAATTTTTGAGTTGAAATTAACAAATATACTTTTTTTAATTCTGTTTTGTAAGAATAAATGTTGTTTTAAATGTTAAAATGTGATAAAACGGAATTAAAATGTTAAAGTTAGGGGGGTAAATGATAAAAAACATTTGGTTGTTTAAAATTTATCTATATTTTTGGGCTCGACACACAGTAATATAATTAATAGAGTATCAATGGCTTATAGAGTTTTGCCGGTTTTGTTCCTTTTTTTGTTGTCTTTTAAACCAGTAGGCACAAAGGAAACAGACCCACCAAAGTTAGTAGCGGCCAACGCGAAAGCTTCGTTTGAATTAAAAGTTAAAAATTTATACACAGCGCTCAATCCACAGACGTTTGCAATGCCAAAACTGGAAAGTTTTTCCAAAGCATTGGAAGGTTTTTACCAGTTGAAGGAACAAGGGCTTATTAAAAAAGATATTTTAACTTTAATCGATTTTAGTTTGTCTTCCGCTCAAAAACGACTTTGGGTGATCGACATGGCTACCAACACCATTTTACTGCAATCGGTAGTATCGCACGGACGTAACAGCGGTGACGAATTTGCTACGCAGTTTTCTAACGAAAACAACTCCTTTAAGAGCAGTTTAGGTTTTTATGCTACCGGTGAGGTTTACCAGGGCAAACACGGAATGTCTTTGCGTCTGGATGGATTGGAATACGGGATCAATGACAATGCGCGCAATCGTGCCGTTGTAATGCATGGTGCTGATTATGCCAATGAAAACATTATTTCAAAACAAGGCCGATTGGGAAGAAGTCAGGGTTGTCCTGCCGTTCCGATTGCCCTTCACAAAGAAATTATCAATTTAATAAAAGAGCAATCCTGTCTTTTTATTTATCACCCGTCACGTAATTACGAGAATAAATCAAAACTAATCTCGTAGCTTGGCGTAGAGTTCGAAATCAAGATCATAAATATCGTTTCTGAATTGAAGCCCGTCTTTGTCCATCCATGCTGTCCAATACAGCTGATGCACAAAGGTGGGTTTTTTCAATACAATACTTTGCGTTTTATTAGACGCAATCATTTTATCCACGCGTTCCTTACTCCAGTTGCTTTCTTCTTTTTCCAGAATAAACCCAGACAATTTAAAAGGATCTTCTACACGAATACATCCGGAACTTAACGCTCTGTTATTGAGTTTAAAGTAATCCCGGTGATTGGTATCATGTAGATAAACCAGGTGTTTGTTGCTAAAATTAAATTTGATCAACCCTAAAGAATTATTCGATCCCGGTTTTTGCACATAGCGATAATTGTTGGATTTGCCGGAATTCCAGTTTTCCGGACTAACCACATTTCCTTTCATGTCGTAAATGGTGATTCCGGTTGAGGCAAAATAATTCAGGTTTCTGCTCGCCGACGGCGTCAGGTCTTCTTTTAAAATAGTTGGTGGAACCGTCCAGGTAGGATTGATCACCAAATTGCTGAACTTTGACGATAATACCGGTGTACGTCTTTTGACGCGTCCCACAACCACTCGGTGATTCTGGATTGTATCATTGTCGTTAACCAGGTATAAATTAAAATCTGGAATATTAATAATCACATAGCTTTCGCCTAAATCCCTGGGGAACCAACGCCAACGTTCCAGATTGGCTATGATTTGTTTTTTTCGCTGTGTTTTCGAAAGATTCATCGCGGCTACGGTTCCTTTTCCGATTACACCATCGGGTGTTAAACCGTGTCGTTTCTGGAATTTTTTTACTGCGGACTGTGTTTTGTCATCGTATATTTTTGTCAGGGAATCCGGTTTTTTATAATCGCCCCAATAGGCAAGTCGTTTTTTGACGTCAACTATAGCCACATTGGTATCGTTAGGAATCAATTTGTCCTTAACGGCAATATTTTTCAGATTATCATTCGGCATGCTTTCGATTTTGCGAAGCGCATCTTTTAGCCTTAAATAGACAATATGTTGTGGTTTTAAAGAGTCCAGACTTTCCTGAATCGTATGGTTTTTTAGCGCATATTGTAATTTATGGTTAAGGTCGATTTCTTTCGGATACATATCCCAGTCGGAATATAATTTGGTCGGTTCCAGTTTACCGTTATACAAATGACTGGCCAGTTTATAGAAGATTTCCGTATGAAGAATATCATTCGCGATCAGGTCTTTTTCGGCCAGATTTTTATGATTGTTGTCCCGTTCTGTAATCGTACTGAAGTTATAATCGTCCGGGTTAAGACCGTCCAGTTCACTGTTTTTAATGGATTCGCTCAAGGCGGTGCGATCCTTTTCCAGAGTCCATACGGTTTTGTACAGATTGTTTTTATAGAATTGTTTTACGGCATCCGAACTATCAGCAAAATAAGTGGAGTCAATTGCAATGGCTTCCGGAAAAGCAAGAGGAGTCACTTTTATGGTGTCCTTATGTATAATTTGTTTGTCTGCCATAGCAGTAGGCTCCTTTTTGCAGCCAAAAAGGAACATTGGAACCAATAATAGACAGTAGCGATGCAACATAGTCATATAAATTTATTCTATAAGTTACAAAAAATAATGGTAAACCAAAAATACTTGTAGGTTTTTATATCATTTTCTTCATAACAAAATGTATGCCGATTGTAGGAATGTCAAAAGCATCACCGACAATTTCATATCCCATTTTTTTATAGAAATCGACAGCAGCTTCCCGCGCATTAAACCAAATAAGGGAACCGTTCTGTTCTTTTATACAGCATTCTGCTTCGCTAACAAGGCGTTCCCCATATCCTTTTTTTTGGAATTCGTCCAAAACCGCCATTCCCCGGAGCTGAAATTGCCCAACTTGAGGAAACAATTTGTGGCAGGAGGCAAAAATGGAAACAATTCCGGCGAGTTTACTGTTGTTGTATAACCCCAAATGCGTAGTTGTTTCCAGATCGTCCCCTTCAAAAATACAACTTTCTACAGGCTTACCCGGTCGTAAAACCGGCTGACGTACCTGAAAAGTAGTAGTACTGTTGATTTTTTTTACGAAAACCATTTTTGCTCTTCTGAATAAATTCAGACAATATAATTATTTTGACACATAATATAATTATAACTTAGATGCAGGAAAAACGAAATAGTTGCTTCAAAAAAACTATTTTTTTCAAAATGCTGCTAAAAACCGTATTTACGTCTGGCTTTAGATCCGAAAAAGAAGGCGGAATACAACGATTTTGATCAGGAACAGATTGTAAGCGTAACAAAATTCAGGATCAGCGTCTTATTGTAAACGGATTTTTTATGAAGCATTTCTTTTTTCTGATTGTAATGGGGATACAATGCCTTTTTGCTCAGGTTAAAACAACAAATCAACAAGTCGACTCGTTGGTTTTACAATACCAATCAGTCCATAGTCCCGGAATAGCCGTAAGCATTATGCATAACGGAAAAACGGTTTATAAAAAACAAGTTGGATATTCAAATTTGGAATATAATATTCCAATTACCGATACAACGGCATTTCATATTGCATCCGTATCCAAACAATTTACAGTCTTTGCGGCATTGTTATTGGAAAGCCGGGGGAAATTGTCCATGGATGATGATATCAAAAAATACCTTCCGGAACTAAAAAGCATACCTTATACCATAACAGTAAAACAACTGGCTAATCATACCCACGGTTTTGCCAACACGTTCGAATTGGCGCAACTTGTTGGAATTAGCCCGGATGAGGTGATGACCCATTCTCGGATGATGAAAATTCTGTTACGACAAAAGCAGCTCAATTTCGAACCCGGAACACAGTTTCAGTATAACAATTCGGGATTTACATTATTAGCGGAAATTGTAGCGCGCGTATCGGGAATGTCCTTTGCGGAATTTGCCCAAAAAGAAATTTTCGAACCGTTACAAATGCAACACACAATCGTTTTTGATAATAACACCACCATTGTTCCGAATAAAGCCTATTCGTATCGGAAGACTAAAAAAGGCTTTGAAAAATTACCGTACAACTACACAGTAATTGGTGGATCCGGGATCAATACAACTTTAAATGACCTGTCACTTTGGGCGCTTAATTTTGAGAATCCGAAAATCGGGAACCTGGAAATTTTTGAAAAAATGAAGAAACCGAGCCGTCTTAAAAACGGAACACAAATTCCGTACGGATTGGGGCTCGAAACCAAACATTACAAAGGAATGGAAGTTGTTTTCCATGGTGGTGGTGATGCCGGATATCGATCATATATAATGCGGATTCCGCAACAGAATTTTGCAGTGGTGTTATTAGGGAATCTGGAATCGTTTAATCCGTTGGATCTGGCCTATCGTTTTGCCGATTTGTATCTAAAAGAGGCTTTGATTACGCCAAAACAGGAAACGATACCGCATTATACTACTGCAGAATTAAAAAAATGGGAAGGCGACTACGAAGTTTTTCCGGGTTCCTTTTTTACCCTAAAAGCGAAAAATGACAGTCTTTTTATTCAGCCATTTCGCGAAAAACAAATGTTTCCTTTGCCGGTCGCGGGAACAGGGACCTTTACCTATCCGTATGCGGCTCACAGTAAGTTAGTTTTTAATAAGGACGGATTGAAATGGCACTTTTCGGATTTTGCGTATCCGTGTACTAAAGTGACGGTGTCGATTCCGGAGTCCGTTCGTTTGGAAGATTACACCGGTGTTTTCTGGAATGAAGAACTGAATACAACCTATCGGATAGCAATAAAAGGCGACAAATTGGTGGTTACGCATGCTTTAAACGAAGCTATAACGCTGAATCCGTTGGAAAAAGATGCTTTTTATGCAAATGCCGGTTTTTTTGGACGGGCGACATTTGTTCGGAATAGCAAACAGAAGGTCATTTCGTTTCAACTTTCGGGACAGAATCTGAATAAGATCACATTTATAAAATTGAAATAAAAAAAGCGCTTTGAATTTTCAAAGCGCTTTTTTGTAATCAGAACGGCCAAATTTATTTTTTGGACTGCATTTTAAAAGCATTGTAAACCGCCTGGTGAATAACCGTAGCGTGTGTCTCATCAGCCATATAATCGAATGCTACTTTTGCATTTTTATGCGTTTTGATGGTCTGGTAGAGCGCTTCCACTTCCTGGTACATTTTCAAATCTTCGGCCTTGCTCGGAGCGCCAATATAGATGGTAACGGGATTTTTTAAATTTTTGGTAAGCAGATCTCCGGCATTCTTTAATAAAACCTGTTCGCCCCACCATAAACTCGGACTAATAATGATATAATTACTAAACAACTGCGGACGTTTTATTAAAATTTCGGAAGCCATTAATCCGGCCAATGATTCCCCGATAATGGTTTTTTGGTCATTGGTATGGTAGTTTTTCGTTATATACGGCTGTAATTCTTTTTCAAGAAAATCCATATAGTGTTGCGAACCGCCATATTGCGGAAAGCTACTCTTTTTAAAACCTTCTTTTTCGATAAAATCGGTGTTGGTCACGGCAAAAGTAAAATCTCTTCTTCGGTTGGTATTTTCAATACCTACGACAATAGAACCGGGTAGCCGATTTACCCACGATTGGGAACTGAAACGAACGATTCCGGCAAGATGAATAAAATCTTCTTCCATACCGCCGTCAAGGATATAAATTACCGGGTATTTTGCATTAGGATCGTCATGATATCCTTCCGGAAGCGTGATGTTGATGGTTCGGTTTTCATTTAAAATTTTAGAAAATAAAACGTCCGATTTTCCAATGATCAATGATTTGTCCTGAGCTTGTACAGTCAGATTAATAGCGAGTAGTAGAAAGCATGCTAGTAGCTTTTTTAAGGGGTATTTCATATAATAGGTATTTACTTTTTTAGGTTGAATGATTTTTAACGGTATCCAAATATCAGGCTTTATTTTTTCATTTCAGCTCACTGTAATCGGACAAAAGTATCCGAAACGAAAACGAAAAACAGTTACATATGTTGAGATCAACTATTATTTTAGCTTGATTCGACTCAACTGAGTAGGCGTAATCCCGAGGAAAGAAGCGATATGATGTTGTTTGAGTCGTGGTATAATCGCAGCATAAGAAGTCAGAAAAGTAGCGTAGCGCACTTTGGCATCGTCGGATTTTGCGGAAATTTCCAGCATTTCTTTTTCGATAACCCAGTTTTTTTCCAGATAATTAATGTAAAACAGAGCGATGTCGTGTCGTTCTGCTACTAATGCTTTAAAACGATCGGCCGGAATGGATAAAACGATACTGTCTTCCAATGCCTCTATTGAAAAATGGCCGGGCGTTTGTGTTAGCAATGCCGATGCCGACGCGATAAATGTATTTTCGGGAAAGAATTTTTTAATAACCTTTTCGCCGTTATCCGTCAGAAAATAATAAGCAAAAAGACCTTTCACTACATAGTAGTAGTGTTTTGGAATACTACCCGCGGTTAAAAGCGAACTGTTTTTAGGGATGCTGCTTTCGTGGCAAAGTGCTTCCAGTAACGCAATACTTTCGGGTGTTAGAATAGCGGTACTTTCAAGATTGGAGCGAAAGGAACTTACAGGCATAGGATTTGGGGTATTTTCCATTTTGATAGCACTAAATTACAAAAACAGGAGCCAGCATTTTTAAAAAAGTAACTGATTTTTGACCGTCATTTTTTATTTTTTGATCTTTTTTAAACTCTTTTTGGATAAAACCGAATAGGGAATTGATGTGGTTTGAAATGCCTTTTTAAATAGTGAAGGACTTAAATAATTGAAAATAAGAAAGCTGCGGTTGGGGGTGAAGCCTTGTTTTGTCGGGTGTTTTAAACTGTCGAAACAATGTCCGAAAGCGACCTTTGCCGATTTTAATTTTTTTTAGAAAAAAATTGCAGGGGAGTAAAATTATTAATTATATTTGCACTCACAAAAGCGGAAGTAGCTCAGTTGGTAGAGCTCCAGCCTTCCAAGCTGGTTGTCGCGAGTTCGAGCCTCGTCTTCCGCTCTGCTAAAAACCTGATGGGGTTTTAAAAACCATTAAATGCGGAAGTAGCTCAGTTGGTAGAGCTCCAGCCTTCCAAGCTGGTTGTCGCGAGTTCGAGCCTCGTCTTCCGCTCCATAAAAAAACCGAAACATTTGTTTCGGTTTTTTTGTTTTATAACGGTTCTATTTTAAATCGCTCAAATCACTTTCTGGGGCAATTTCTTCCGGTTCCTGATTCTGACGGAACAAACGGGCATTTAGAGTTCCTTTAAGTGTGATCGTATTTCCGTTAACTTCCAACCAGCTTCCTTCTCGCAATCCCAATACCGGTTGCGGATTAAAATGATGAAATTCATTAATGCGGGTTTCGCGGGTTTCGCCCATATGTGTCGAATTAACATCCGGATCCAGATAATGCGGATTGATGTTAAAAGATACGAATCCTAATGTTTTAAAACTCGGTGGATATACAATCGGCATATCGTTAGTTGTTCCCATCGTTAGTCCGCAAATATTACTTCCGGCTGAGGTGCCAAGATAAGGTGTTCCGTTTTTAACCGCAGTTTCCAGTGCGTCGATAACTTTGGTTTGGTATAATTGACTAACCAGTAAAAACGTATTTCCGCCACCGGTAAAAATACCTTCTGCGGCAGCTACAGCTTCGATTGGATTTTCGTATTCGTGAATTCCTTTTACGGCAATATTGATTTTGGAAAATGCCTCGCGTACTTTTTCGGTATACGCTTCATGCGAAATCCCACCAGGACGGGCGTAAGGAATAAATAACAGGGTTGTTACATTTTCAAAATGCGCAACCAAAGTGGGTAAAAGATAGTCCAGATAACTTCCGCTGTGAAGTGTTGAAGTACTGGCAATTATAAGTTTTTTCATGGTGTTGGATTCGGTTTGGGTCAAAGATACATTTAATTACAAAAAGAAAGTCAAATGTGAAATTCGTGCTTTTAACAAATTTTTACGATGTTGTTGGCAATAAATTTGGAGAATAAGCAAATATTTTTACCCAATATATTCGAATTTAATAAAGAATAGAACATTTTGCATGAAACACCAACTACTTTTTTTCTTATTGATGTGTACCACGCTGCTTTCGGCTCAAAATGAAAAACCGCTGAAAGGAAAACTTATAGCCGAAAATAGTGGCGACGTAGAAGGGATTTCAGTTGTGAATCTGACCACAGAAAAGCAGGTGTTGTCCCGTAAAGACGGATCATTTGTGATTACTGCTGCCGCCGGGGATGTGGTACAATTTTCATCGATTCAATATGAAGAAAAAAAGATAACCGTCAAAGAAATTGATTTTGAAGATGGGGAACTATTGCTAAAAATGGTGGCCAAAGTGAATAAATTAAGTGAAGTCTACATTGAAAAAAGTGGTATTACTTCCGAAAGCCTCGGAATTGTACCGATGGGACAAAAACAATATACGCCAGCCGAACGCAAGTTAAAAACAGCGGGCGATTTTAAGCCGATGCAATTGCTAAATATATTAGGAACAGGTGTGCCGGTAGATGCAATCATTAATAAGATATCCGGAAAAACGGCACAGCTTAAAAAAGAATTGTCTGTTGAACAGCGCGAAATGTTAATGGATCGCTTAAAAGGCTGGTTTCAGGAACCCTTTGTTACGGATGAACTTAAAATTCCACAGGAGCATGTAGATGGTTTCTGGTTGTATGCGATGGATAATGTTGGTTTTAAAAAAGCAGTCAACGAAAAAAATAAGACTTTAGCTGCCTTTTTGTTAACGGAGCTGGCCGTAAAATATAAAAAAATAATTTCCGAATAAATGTCCGGTAAAAAAGCATATTGTGAAAAGGCGCTACAAATGAATAAGATTTTTCCTTTGATTTTATTGGTAATTTCTGTAACTTCATACGCACAGAATACAAAAGTCCTGAAAGGAAAAGTTATGGCTGCGACATCGGAGTTGGATGGTATTCACGTGATCAATAAAAGAACGGAAAAAGCGGTAGTGACGGAAAAAGGCGGCTTTTTTGCAATAATGGCCCAACCGAATGATACGCTGATTTTTTCGGCGGTTCAGTTTAAGGGTCGGCAAATCCGACTGGAGGAAAAGGATTTTAACGAGGAGTTGTTCTATGTCAAATTGGACGTGATGATACGCCAGTTAAAAGAGGTGGTGATCAATGAATATGGAAATATCAATTCGGAAAGTTTGGGATTGGTTCCGAGAGGACAGAAAAAATACACACCGGCCGAAAGAAAGCTTAAAACAGCCACCGGAACCGATGCACAAATAGGAACGAATACGGTTGTAGGTCTTGATCCGTTGTTAAACTGGTTTTCCGGACGGACATCGATGCTGAAAAAAGAAGTTGAAGTAGAGAAAAAAGAACTGTTCCGACAGAAGTTGGAAGGAATGTATGACGAAGAGTATTTTGTAAATACCTTGAAAATTCCACAGGAATATGTACAGGGATTTATCTTTTATGCTGTCGAAAACGAACGATTTACCGCAGCGATAAAAGCGAAAAATAAAACGCTGGCGACGTTTTATCTGAATGAATTGGCCGTTCAATACCGAAAAATAATTACAGATGAAAAATAAACTGCTGCTTATCCTGTTGTTGCTCACTTTTCAGGCGTTTTCGCAAACCAATACCCGGGAACTGCTAAAAGGTCAGATACAAATCGATAGTCTCAATGCCGAAAACATTACGATTCTGAATACGGCAACCCGTGTTAAAACGTATACCGGTAAATTGGGAGAATTCGAAATTTATGCCCGGGCGAAAGACACATTGGTTTTTTCGAGCCTCTCCTTTAGTCCGCTGATGGTCGTGTTAGAAAAAAGAGATTTCGACATGCAAATTCTTCGGATCCGACTTACCGTCGAGGTAAACCAGCTAAACGAAGTAATTGTAAAACGACTTTCCGGTGATTTGGAACGGGATACCCGGAAATTAAAAGATCGAAGCCAGCGGATAGCTGTATCGGAGAATACCTTATTTCAGACCGATTTTAAAACCGATTACCTGACCAAACCAACCACACCGCCGGTAATTACCAGTATGAGCCCGCTCACGGGTGTCGACTTTATAAAGGTGGGAGAGATGGTGGGGCGCCTCTTTAAATCCAAACGCAAAACCGATACCGGAACGGCAACTTTTGTAACCGATAAGATTTTTGCCGATGCCGTAAGAGAAAGGGTTTCAACGCCGTTTTTCACCGATGTTTTAAAACTTAAAAAAGACGCTATCGGACCTTTTTTAACCTATTGCGATCAAGGTGCACTTACCCGCGAATTATTGGAGCCACAACACGAATTTGAACTGATCGATTATCTGATCAGTAAAAGTAAAACGTATCAACAGGCGAAAAAGAAATAATACTATCTTTGGAGGATGACAAAGTTGTTACGATACGGTTTTTTATTCCTGTTATTGTTGAGTCTTAGCGCAGCGGGATTTCATAAATTCTATGTCTCCATCTACCAGGTCAACTATGTACCGGAAAAAAAAGCCCTGCAGATAACCGCGCGGATTTTTACGGACGATTTGGAAAAAGCCCTGGAACGAAAAGTTAAGAAAAAGATTTATCTGGCCACGACAAAAGAAGCTCCGGAAACCGAAGAACTTTTAAAAAAATACCTGACCGATAAACTGCATATCCGCATTAATAATACGGAAAAGGTGATCCGATTTCTCGGACGGGAAACCGAAGACGATGTCGTGATTTGTTATCTGACTGTGCCGGTAACCGAAAAAATTACATCGGTAGAAGTGTACAATACGGCACTGACGGAAATATATCCGGATCAGCAAAATATCATTCATACGAATATAAATAGTAACAAAAAGAGTCTTTTGCTGACCAATAGTAACCCAAAAGAAAAAATTGAATATTAGACTGTTATAACCATGAAAAAATCGGCATCTGTTTTTTCAATACTGGCTTTGGCAATTCCCTTAATGACCATGGGCCAGGATACAAAAAATTCGGGTAAAAGAGAACCCGGACATTACGACACGAACAAGTTTAGCCAGATGTATACCCAAATGGCAACTCCAAACATGTTCCGTACCGCATCCGGAGCACCCGGACCGGCTTACTACCAGCAACAGGCAGATTATAAAATCAAAGTCGAACTCGACGATAAAAATACCCGTCTGAGCGGCGAAGAAACCATCACCTATTATAACAATTCACCCGATCCATTGGATTATTTATGGGTGCAATTGGATCAGAACGAAAAGAAACCCGATTCCAAATCGCCATTGGTGGAAAACCAGCGAATGGATGGCGCGATGACACCCGACGGATTTACGAAGAAATTCATGCAACAGCCGTTTCAGGGTGGTTATAACATCGAATTTGTAAAAGACGCCAAAGGGAATCCGATGAAATATACGATCAATCAGACCATGATGCGTATCGACCTGGATAAAACCCTTAAAAAAGGTGAGAAAATCTCGTTTTCGATAAAATGGTGGTACAACATCAACAATTATAGAGTGGACGGAGGTCGTTCCGGATACGAACATTTTGATAAAGATGGAAACAACCTGTATGTAATTGCACAGTTCTATCCGCGTATGGCTGTTTATAACGACGTAGAAGGATGGCAAAACATGCAGTTCTGGGGCGAAGGAGAATTTGCCTTGCCGTTTGGTAACTTTGAAGTGAGCATAACCGTTCCGGCCGATCACGTTATGGAAGCCACCGGAGAATTACAAAACCGTAAAGACGTTTTTACAGCCGAACAGCTAAAACGCTACCAACAGGCTGAAAATTCCTATGATAACCCGGTTATCGTAGTGACGCAGGCCGAAGCCGAACAACGATCCAAAACCGTTTCGGATCAGAAAAAAACATGGAAATTTAAAGCGACCAACGTACGGGACTTTGCTTTTTCGACATCGCGAAAATTTATTTACGATGCGATGGCGGTAAAAATTGGCGGTAAAAACGTCATGGCCATTTCCTTATATCCGCCGGAAGCAAACCCGTTATGGGAACAGTATTCTACCCGTGTAGTAGCACATACGCTAAAAAGCTATTCCAGCTATACCTTTGATTATCCGTATCCGAAAGCCGTATCCATTTCGGCCGAAGACCAGGGGATGGAATACCCGATGATCTGTTGGAATTACGGACGTCCCGATGAAAAAGGCTTTGTGAGCGACCGACTAAAATACGGTATGATGGGTGTAATTATCCACGAAGTAGGACATAACTTTTTCCCGATGATTGTTAACTCCGACGAACGTCAGTGGACTTGGATGGACGAAGGATTAAACACCTTTCTGGAATATCTTACCGAACAAAGCTGGGATAAAAACTTCCCGTCAAGCAGAGGACCGGCGGCTAAAATCGTACCCTATATGAGTGGTGATCAACGATTTTTGGAGCCGATTATGTCCAATTCGGAAACGATCCATCAGTTTGGTGCCAATGCCTACGCAAAACCGGCTACCGGATTAAATATACTACGCGAAACCATCATGGGGCATGAATTATTTGATCATGCTTTTAGAACCTATGCCAACCGTTGGAAATTCAAGCATCCGACACCGGAGGACTTTTTCCGTACGATGGAAGACGCTTCGGCTGTTGACCTGGATTGGTTCTGGAAAGGCTGGTTTTACTCTACCGATTATGTAGATATTGGAATCAAAAATGTAAAACAATTCTATGTGTCGGAAGAACCAACCAAAGAAATGAAAGATTTTGCGGCGAAAAGAGGACGTTTTCTACAGGACAATGGACCGTTTGTGTATTTGGTGTCCGATAGTAGTGAAGACTTTAAACCGGGTATGAAAAAACCGCTTGTCATTCAGGATGTAAAACTGCTGAACGATTATGTGGAAACCTTGTCACCGGATGACAGAAAAAGCCTGAAAACCCCGAAATATTTTTACGAAGTCGAATTCGAAAAACCGGGAGGGATGATGATGCCAATCCTTGTGGATTTGGAATTTGAAGACGGAACAATCCAAAATTACGTATTTCCGGTACAAATCTGGCGCAAAGGAAACGAAGTGGTAAAACGCGTTTTTGCGACCGAAAAACCGGTTAAAAAGATACAACTGGATCCAAAACTGCAAACGGCCGATATCGATGTGACCAACAACGTATGGCCGAAAGAAACATCAAAATCGAAGTTTGATCAGTTTGAAAAAAACTAATAGAAGCACTCGAAAGAGTGCTTTTGTGTTAATAAAAGTCAAAAACCGGGAAATAAAACCGGAACTTCGTAAATTTGCTACTTATAACTTTCAAACTTATAGACAATGTTTGGTATCGGAGGCGGAGAAATATTCCTTATTATATTAGTCGTTTTAATGTTATTTGGTTCGGATAAAGTGCCGGAAATCGCAAGAACCCTTGGGAAAGGGATGGCGCAGATTAAGCACGCAACCAACGACATTAAAAACGAAATTCAAAAAAGTGCCGAAGAAAACGGCTTAACCAAAGATTTGGATTTTACCAAAGATCTGGATTTGGATCTGACCGGTGGTATTCGAAAAGAAATCGATAAAGCCAAAGAGGATATTGAAGATATTTCCGGACCGATAAAACGACAAATGTAATCTTGGAGCATTTAATTCAACTCGACAAACAATTACTGGTTTTTTTAAATAGTCTGGGTTCCGAACGTTTTGACGGACTCTGGCTGATCATTACCAAACAAGCGTATTGGACACCAATATTTCTGTATGTATTCTATCTGTTATACAAAAAACTGGGTTGGAAACACATGCTATTGGTGATTCTGTCGCTAGCCTTGTTGATCGCATTTACCGATCAGATGACGAATCTGGTAAAAAACAGCGTACAACGACTGCGACCGTGTAACGATCCTGAAACCAAAGACATTATCCGTTTGGTTAAACAAAGTTCGTCATTTAGTTATTTTTCGGGGCATGCGGCCAATTCACTGGCATCGACTACGTTTATAGTATTGATCCTACGGAAATACTACAAATATGCCTTTTTGTTTTTCCTGTTCCCATTGATCTTCGCCTATAGCCGTATTTACCTTGGTTTGCATTTTCCGGGCGACATTCTTTCCGGTTATATTTTCGGAATCGGAACCGGTTATTTGTTTTCAAAAATATATGAAGGCTATCGGAAAAAATATTTTCCGGATAGTATATAATTTTAGACCTGACGGTTTATAGTAGTTAAACCTGACAGGTTTTTTGCAAACCGTTGCGAAACCTGTCAGGTCTGTATCACGCATCGCATCTAAACAGAAAAGGGATTACAATTTGTAATCCCTTTTCTGTTTTAAAGCACACGGCTAACGGTCAATCCGTCACGGATCGGCAATAAAACCGTTTCGACTCTTGGATCGTCTTTTAGCAGCTGGTTGTACTTCAGTAATATTTTAGTACTCTTATCATTGGCTTTTATAGTCTCCAGAATTTTACCGGACCATAACACATTATCCGACAAAATAACACCGCCTTTATTCATTAACGGAACGATCATCTGGAAATAGTTGATATAGTTTTCTTTATCGGCATCAATAAATACCAAATCAAACTTTTTGTTCAACGTTGGAATAATTTCCAAAGCATTCCCTAAATGTTGGTGAATCTGGTCTTTCCATTCTGATTGATCAAAATATTTTCGCTGGAAATCGAATAACTCCTCGTTGATGTCGATAGTATCCAAAGTACCGTTTTCAACTAAACCTTCCGCCAGGCATAACGCGGCATAACCGGTATAGGTTCCGATTTCCAGAATGGACTTCGGGCGAATCAATTTGGAAAGTATACTCAAAACGCGCCCTTGAAAATGACCGCTCAACATACGGGGTTGCAGGATTTTCTGGTGGGTTTCCTTATTTAAGGCGGCCAGCAAAGCCGGTTCGTTTTCGGAATGTGCCGCTACATAATCTTCTAAAGTCTCGGAGATAAAATGCATAACGTAAATTTTTTACAAAATTACAAATTACCAAAAGCAGAAACGACCAATTATACAAATTGTTACTAACTTTGTGCCATGCAAACGGAAAAGAAAGATATTAGAGCGTTAAGTAAAGAGCAGTTACGCGATTTTTTTGTGGCTCAGGGCGACAAAGCATTTCGCGGAAACCAGGTATACGAATGGCTATGGAATAAAGGCGCGCATAAATTTGACGACATGACCAATGTCGCCAAAGCAACGCGGCAGATGTTGGAGGATAATTTTGTGATCAACCATATTAAGGTCGATCAGATGCAACGAAGTGAAGACGGTACGGTAAAGAATGCCGTTCGTTTACACGATGGATTGATAGTGGAAAGTGTTTTGATTCCGACGGAAACGCGAACAACAGCTTGTGTATCCAGTCAGGTAGGATGCAGTTTGGATTGTAACTTCTGTGCTACAGCGCGTTTAAAACGAATGCGAAACCTGAATCCGGATGAGATTTACGATCAGGTAGTAGCAATCGACAATGAAAGTAAACTCTATTTTGACCGTCCGTTGTCGAATATTGTATTTATGGGAATGGGTGAACCGTTGATGAATTACAATAACGTAATGAAAGCGATCGATATGATCACTTCTCCGGAAGGTTTGGGAATGTCACCAAAACGAATTACCGTTTCGACGTCCGGGATTCCGAAGATGATCAAAAAACTGGCAGATGACGAAGTAAAATTCAAACTGGCCGTTTCATTACACTCGGCTATCGATGAAACCCGTTCGCAGATCATGCCTTTTTCTGAAAATTTCCCGTTAAAAGATTTACGCGAAAGTCTGGAATATTGGTATTCCAAAACCAAAAGCCGCGTAACCTACGAATATGTGGTGTGGAAAGGAATCAACGATGATAAAAAATCGATTGATGCTTTGGTTAAATTTTGTAAATACGTACCGTGTAAAGTAAACCTGATTGAATACAATCCAATTGACGATGGTGAATTTCAACAGGCTCCGGCAGCGGCAATCGAAGCCTATATTAGTGCGTTGGAACGAAATGATATTGTCGCAAAAGTGCGACGAAGTCGTGGAAAAGATATCGATGCGGCTTGCGGTCAGTTGGCCAATAAAGAAGCAGAAGCATAAAAAAAGCCCCTTAAGGGGCTTTTTCAATGGTAATAACCATGTAATCTAAAGTGATAATCGAAGTTTCTTTTCCGGGATAAAGCGGTATTTTGATAATACACTTTATATGTTGATCAACATAAAATCATTTTAACAACCATATCAATCAGGTTGTTTTTCCTGTAAAAAAGGGTAAATGATTTGTTGGTAATTATATACTAACGTAAAAAAATAGGGTTTAGTATAAAAATTATCATTTTTTACTTTCCGACCAAATTGGTATATTTGAAACCGATGAAAATTGTAGAGCAAATAAAACAACCGATTGGTACGGAAATGGAACTTTTTGAAAAGAAGTTTCATGAATCGATGTCGTCAAAGGTTGCCTTGCTCAACAGAATCACCTACTACATTGTAAACCGTAAAGGAAAACAAATGCGACCAATGTTTGTTTTCTTAACGGCAAAAATGGTTTCCGGAGGCGAAGTAAACGAACGGACTTATCGCGGTGCTTCGGTAATCGAATTAATTCACACGGCCACTTTGGTTCATGACGACGTAGTCGATGACAGTAACCGTCGCCGCGGCTTTTTCTCGATTAATGCCTTATGGAAAAATAAAATCGCTGTTTTGGTGGGCGATTACCTGTTGTCCAAAGGATTGCTGCTTTCGATCGATAATAATGACTTCGATTTATTAAAGATTATATCTGTTGCTGTTCGCGAAATGAGTGAAGGTGAATTACTTCAGATTGAAAAAGCGAGACGACTGGATATCACGGAAGACATTTATTATGAAATCATCCGACAAAAAACAGCCACGCTGATTGCGGCTTGTTGCGCGTTGGGCGCTTGTGCGGTAAAACCCGAAGATACCGAAGTGGTAGAACGCATGCGGAAATTCGGAGAATTGATCGGAATGGCATTCCAGATCAAAGATGATCTTTTCGATTATACGGATGATGCTATCGGGAAACCGACGGGAATCGACATCAAAGAACAAAAAATGACACTTCCGTTGATTTATGCACTTAACAATTGTACGACCAAAGAAAAAAACTGGTGCATTAATTCCATCAAAAACCATAATAAAGACAAAAAACGCGTTCGGGAAGTCATTGCTTTTGTAAAAGAACGGAACGGACTAATCTACGCCGAGCAAAAAATGGTGCAATTCCAACAGGAGGCACTTTCATTACTGCAAAATTTCCCGGATTCACCTTATAAAAACGCACTAACGTTAATGGTGAACTACGTGATCGAAAGAAAAAAATAATTTTTTTTAAAAATAATAGCACTGTAAAAGCTTGTTTTTTAGTGTTTTTCAAAAATTTTAAACTTTTTTGTATATCTCATACAACCATTTACAGCGTAAGTCCGTCTATAGTAATAGAAACATCTGATAATTATTTTGAAAGTAATCAACCTACATCAGGAAGAAAAGGAATTAATCGCGTTGGCAGTCGAAAATAATCGACATGCACAGCATAAGATATATTCGCTTTTTGCTCCGAAGATGTTAAGTGTTTGCCGACAGTATTTAAAAGATGTTCATCTGGCGGAAGATGTAATGATCACCGCTTTTATGAAAGTGTTTACCAATTTAAAAACATTCGAACATAAAGGCAGTTTTGAAGGATGGATCCGACGGATTATGGTTAACGAATGTATCTCACACATCCGGGTACAAAAACCGGTAAAATTTACCGAAGACGAAAGTTATTTTGAAGAGCGGTTCAACGATATCGAAAGCCAATTGTCGGTAGACGATATCCAGTTTCTGATCGATAAATTACCCGATGGTTATCGTATGGTTTTTAACCTTTATGCGGTTGAAGGTTATAAACACCACGAAATCGGAAAAATGTTGGGAATTAGCGAAGGAACATCGAAATCACAACTTTCGCATGCCCGGAAAATGTTGCAGGAACAAATTAACAAACTAAAAAATTATCAAAATGGAACCGAATAAATTAGAGGAGGATTTCAGAGATAAGTTGAATTCAAGAACGATTCAGCCCTCCGAAATGGCATGGGACAGGTTGGATGCGATGCTTTCGGTTTCCGAAAAGAAAAAGCCGAAACGCAGCAATAAATGGTTGTCTATGGCGGCGGTTTTTGTCGGAATGCTGTTTGTGGGAACCTTATTAATGGAACAACAAAAACAGGATCAGAAAATAAAGGAAACAATAAAAATGGCGCCTGTACAGGATTCGATAACAACGGAAACCATTACGGAACCCAGAGTGATAGAAACAGTTCTTTCGGAACCGACTAAAAATGGGAGAAAAGAAATTGTAACTGTTGTAAAAACGGCTACAAAAGTAGAATCCGGGACCATTATCGAACAACAAACAGTAATTACTCCGGAAACACAAATTGTCGAAGCAACATCACCAAAAGAAATCAAAAAAGTGGCTACTATGGTTGATGCAGTAAGTTTGCTGGCATCGGTAGATAAAAATGCTCCGACAAAAAGTACGATTAAAAAAGGAAATGTGAAAGTCGACGCCAATTCCCTGTTAAGTACTGTTGAAGGAGAAATTACTACTGACTACCGCGAAGGTGTATTTCAGACGATCAATCGGAATTTTAAAACCGTAAAATCAGCTGTGGCGAATCGCAATACCGAATAAATCAATCAACAAATCGAATAGTTAAAATTTAGAATTATGCAGAAAATTATTTTTTATGTAGTGGCTTTCGTATGCCTGGTGGTGACGAAAATCCACGCTCAGGAAAACTTTGAAAACCGTGCAAAAGTAATTGCCGCCAATATCGAAAGAATCACTAAAGAGGAAAAAGCCATCCTAAAAAACAAGGTTGACAGTATTAATGCACGTTGGGAGCAAAATCAGATTACCCGTGAAGAAGCCGATACACAAAAATTAGAAGCCGCTAATTACCACGCCAAGCGAATCGAAGAGCGTGTGGCGGTAGAGGAAGCCAATTTAAACCTATTGGTAAAAGAACAGGTAGATGGTAAAATCAAAGAACGTGACACAACGAAAACAGATGAAGAAGGTTATTTCGTGTTAAAGTATAAAAAGGGTAAAAATAAATTTAAGTCCGGCGAAAAAAGAACAACAACACAGTTGGTCGTTGCAGGAGGTGTTAACAATGTTATGACCGATGGTGCTTTGGCAAATTCAAAATTCAGATATTGGGGATCCCATTTTTATGAAGTTGGATTAACGCTAAATACGCGTTTGGCAAAAAACGATAACCTATTGCATTTAAAATATGGATTTTCAGCGGTGTACAACAACCTGAGACCTTCGGATAATCAGTACTTCGTAAAAAACTATGATCAAACAGATCTTGTACCATCATCGACATGGTTAAAAGAATCCAGATTGCGCAACGTACAACTAATTTTCCCGGTGCATTTGGAATTTGATTTTACACCGGTTAAGACCAATGATAAAGGTGAAAAAGTTTTTAGAACACATCAAAATTTTCGTGCCGGAATTGGAGGATATATCGGTGCCAATCTGAATACCAAACAGTTTTTGGAGTACGATCGCGATGGTTATGATATTGAAGAAACCCAAAATAGCGGTTTTAACACCAACGGTTTTATATACGGTTTGAGTACCTATGTAGGCTATCGTTCGATGTCTTTATACCTAAAATACGATTTGAATCCGTTGTTTAAAGACAATGCTATAAAACAAAACAACATTTCATTGGGATTGCGTTTTGACTTCAATTAAAAATTAGGTTAGTTATACTTTTTTTATCAGGTGTTCATAACGGGCACCTTTTGTTTTTTTTAGCCATGACATACTTGTTAAAAATGGCTCCAGTATTGTATCTTTGTCGGACTATGATTGCACAGAATACTATAGATACCGTTTTCGAAACAGCCCGGGTTGAGGAAGTAATTGGCGATTTTGTCCAGTTAAAACGAGCGGGAAGCAACCTAAAAGGGTTGAGTCCGTTTGTGGACGAAAAATCACCATCTTTTATGGTCTCACCGGTAAAGCAGATCTGGAAAGATTTTAGTTCCGGAAAAGGCGGAAATGTAGTTACGTTTCTAATGGAACACGAACATTTTTCCTATCCGGAAGCCATTCGTTACCTCGCGAGAAAATACAATATCGAGATCGAAGAAACGGAGCAATCCAATGAAGAAAAGGAAGAAGCCAATGAAAAAGAAAGTATGTATCTGGTTTCCGAATTTGCTCAGCACTATTTTCACAATATCCTGACGCTTTCCGAAGAAGGAAAAGCCATCGGTTATTCGTACTTTAAAGAAAGAGGATTTACTGCCGAAACAATTAAAAAATTCGGATTGGGTTATTCGCCCGAAACCTGGGATGCTTTTACAAAAGAAGCACTCGGCAAGGGATATCGTCTGGAATATCTGGACAAAACCGGACTTACAATTGTAAAAGAAGACAAACAATTCGACCGTTTTAAAGGGCGGGTGATGTTCCCGATACAGAGTATGTCGGGACGCGTATTGGGATTTGGAGGTCGTATATTGACCAACGATAAAAAAGCAGCGAAATACCTCAATTCACCCGAAAGTGAGATTTATCATAAGAGTAAAGTATTATACGGAATCTTTCATGCCAAACAAGCCATTGCCAAACAGGATAACTGTTATTTGGTAGAAGGGTATACCGATGTGATTCAGTTTAATCAGGCTGGAATTGAAAATGTAGTCGCTTCGTCTGGTACGGCTTTAACGTCCGATCAGATTCGACTGGTAAACCGTCTGACTAAAAATATCACCGTCCTTTTTGATGGTGATGCGGCAGGTTTACGTGCCTCTGTTCGCGGGGTGGATCTTATTCTGGAAGCCGGAATGAACGTAAAAGTATGTTCGTTTCCCGATGGAGAAGACCCGGATAGTTTTGCTAAAAAAACGCCGTATGACGAATTGGTGCGTTATCTGGACGAAAACGCGAAGGATTTTATCCAGTTTAAGGCCTCGCTTTTAATGCGGGAAGCCAATAACGATCCGATTAAAAAAGCCGAGCTGATTCGCGACATGGTCACGAGTATTTCCAAGATTCCGGATCGTATCAAACGGGAAGTGTATATACAGGAATGTTCCCGAATTATGGATATTTCCGAACAGGTTTTGGTCGATACGCTGGCGCAAATGGTGAAAAAAGATGTAGCCGATGCCGGAAAAAAACTAAAACAGGAACAAAAAGAAAAAGTCTTCGAAGTAGTTAAAAATCAGGAGGGAATAGCGGCATCCAAAGTGGATGTGCAGTACGAATTGGAACGGAAACTAATCGAAATCCTGTTGCTTTATGGTAATGCTGTAGAAGAATTCGAAGACGTCATGTTGAAAACGAATGAAGAAGGCGAGATGGCAGAAGTGAGCGAAATGAACAATTACAAGGTTTATCACCGTATTTATCTGAGTTTACAGGAAGATGAGGTCGAATTGGCTCACGAATCATTCCGGGCGATTTATAATCACCTGATCAATTATTACCATCAGAATGAAACCTTCGAAATCGAACAATATTTGATGCGACTGGAGCCCGAACTGGCACGTGAAGTGACCAATATTTTAATGGAAGAAGAGCGGGAATCTTTACACAATTGGGAAGTACAGCAGATTATTGTAAAGCAAAAAAACCAAACGATAAGTCAATACGTTTCAGAAACCATACTGACTTTACGTTGGTTTTTAGTAGACCGGATTATCAACGATCTTAAAAACTCCCTTAATATGGAAGTTACGGCAGATAATTCTGAAATCCTGATGATGGCAGTTGACTACCAAAAATTAATCAATACTTTTTCAAAAAAACTGGGACGCGTCATGTCGCGTTACAGCTAGACGATTTCTAATGTTTTGGCCTTATTGACCAGATCAACCAGATTCGTTACATGTAATTTAGTCAGTAAACGAAGCTTGTAGGTACTAATTGTTTTCTCGTTTAAATTCAACAGTTTGGCAATCTCCTTGTTTTTCTTTCCATCGCTTAAATAGCGTAATACTTCGATTTCCCGGGATGATAATTTGCGGTAAAGTCTGTCAGTTTTACGTCCTTTGTTTAGAAGTGCAAGGTTTTTACGAACGGCCTCACTAAAGATAATGTTCCCGACAAAGACGCTTTTTATGGCAAACTCTAATTCTTCCAGTTTCGAGTTTTTATGCATATAGGCCGAAACGCCGGCTTTTAATGCATTGGGTGCGTAAATTTGTTCAGCTAAATTTGTAAAAATAACAATCTTAGTGTTCGGGTACTCTTTGGTTAAGGTTTTAACGGTGCTAATGCTGGTTAAACCGTCCAATTCCAAATCTAAAACAACGACATCTACGTTTTTTTTTCGTAGTAATTCCTCCAGGCCATATAAATTACTAACAACTCCGACAAAATTGATCTCCGAATTATCCTTGAAAAAGGATTTCACCCCATACTGAACGACGGGATGATTATCTGCTAAACAAACTTTTATCATCTTCAATAGGTTTTAATAGTAATTATCTGTAAAGTTACTAAAAAAAATATAAACGATTGATAATCAGTGAAAGAAAATTATTTCAAATCTTCGGGGATGTTACAGACCGGTATTGGGTTCATTTTGTGTTGATTAGCTGTGTTAAGTCTACGGTAAATTCTCATAACTTCGTGTTCTCTTCCTACAAAATCGTTTTCAGTCTTACCATTTTTGTATGCTAGCATAGCAAATTCCAATTCATCGTAGCTCGCACCCAACTGATCTTCGTCACTTCGGTCGTCTCCAAACAATCCGTCTGTAGGCTTTGCCTGAATAATACTTCCGGGTACATTGAGGTATTGTGCGAGTAAACGAACTTCCGATTTCATTAGGTCGGCAATCGGACTTAAATCAACACCGCCATCTCCGTATTTGGTGTAAAAACCAACACCGAAATCTTCAATCTTATTTCCGGTTCCGGCAACCAAAGCACTGTGCAATCCGGCAAAATAGTAAAGCGTGGTCATGCGTAGTCGGGCGCGGGTATTGGCTAGGGTAAGGTTTAAAATGGCCTCGTTATCCGAAGAAGGGACTTGTTGTTTAAAGTTTTCGAAAACCGGAGTCAGATCAGAAATCACACTGGAGACATTCTCAAAACGTTTTTTAAGCTGATCAATATGTTCCTGACCTCTTGAAACCTGACTGGCGGCCTGGTGGATCGGCATTTCCACACATAAGGTCGGTAAGCCGGTCTGTGCACATAGTGTAGAGGTCACGGCCGAATCGATGCCGCCGGATATGCCCACAACAAAACCTTTAACGCGGGCTTGAGTGGCATAATCTTTTAGCCAGTTTACAATATGCAGGTTGATTTTTTCAGCTTGAAAGGAGTTTGTAGGGACCATAGAAATATTATGAAGATTTTATAAAACGGTAATGTTATATTTGCAAAAAAATAATTGCGATAAAAATAACAAAAAATTAGCCGCGATTGTCCAGGCGATTGCATCAAAAAGGAATAGGGCTAAAACTTAATTATAAATTCACAGAGGCATGAAAAAATATTTGACAGGGGTTTTTATGGTTTTGGTACTGATCGCCTGTAAAAAGGAAGATAAAGTGGCAAAGGAAGTGGATAAGATCCCGGTGAAGGTCGAAATCGAACGATTTGATAAGGTTTTTTATGAATCTCCGGTTTCCGATTTCCCAAAAATCAAACGGGAATTCCATTATTTTTTCCCGGCAGGAAACCCCGATTCGGTTTGGACCAATAAAATGCAAAACCCGTTATACCGCGAGTTATACGGTGAGGTAAAGAAAAAATATCCGAATAACAACGCCTTCGAGGGCGACCTGGTGGATTTGTTTAAACACATTCAATATTACTTCCCGGAATACAAAACGCCGAAAGTAGTTACATTGGTATCGGAAATGGACTATGAGAACAAAGCCATTTTTGCGGATAGTTTAGTGATCATTTCATTGGATATGTATTTGGGGAAAGACAATCGTTTGTATGAATTCCCGCAGTATTACAAACAAAACTTCGAACCGTCGCAAATGATGCCGGATATCGTGGCGAGTTTGGCGGCTAAAAAAATAAAGACAACAGACGATCGTTCGTTATTGGCGCAAATGATCTATTTTGGCAAAGAGTTGTACATGAAAGACCTGATGTTGCCGAATATGTCGGATGCGGATAAAATTGCGTATACCGAAGAACAGGAAAAATGGTGTCACGAGAATGAATCGGAAATGTGGAAATACTTAGTAAACGAAAAACTATTGTACGATACCAATCCAAAACTAACACAACGCTTTATATCGACTGCGCCTTTTTCTAAATTCTATCTGGAAATTGATGCCGAATCACCTGGAAGAGTAGGAACCTGGTTGGGATGGCAAATTGTACGATCGTATATGAAAAACAATCCGAACGTAAACCTGCAACAATTGCTGGTGACCGATGCAAAAGAAATATTTGATAACTCAAAATACAAACCCAAAAAATAATGGCAAAGAATATTAAATCCGAAATAAAAATACAAATCGAGCTGGACGAAAATCGCGTTCCGGAAAAATTAAAATGGAAAGCACAGGATGGTGGTGTAGAAGCTGCCGAAGCCAAAGCAATGTTGTTGGCCATGTGGGATAGTAAAGTACAGGAGACATTACAAATCAACCTGTGGACAAAAGACATGCCGGTAGATGAAATGAAAGTGTTTTTCCACCAGACTTTAGTGGCTATGGCGGATACCTATCACCGTGCTACCGACGATGAGAAAATGACCGAAACAATGCGGGACTTCTGCGATTATTTTGCAGAAAAACTCGAATTGGGTAAAAAATAAAAAAAGAAAAAGCGGTTGAAAAACCGCTTTTTTTATAGATCATTATTTTTAAAAATACCGTCGTTCACGCCATCGATAAAATCCAATAGCGGTTCGCGGCCAACTACGTCCAGTGAGGACGTGATAAAATGCTGCGGCATTTCTTCCCAGTTGTTCGCCAATAACGCTTTGCGGTATGCTGCAACATTTTGCTCCACTTTTCCTTTACTGATTTTGTCGGATTTGGTAAAAATGATACAAAACGGCACTTCAATTTCACCAAGGTAATTGATAAACTCCAAATCGATTTTCTGGGCTTCCAATCGGATGTCAATTAAAACAAAAGCACAAACCAATTGTTCTCTTTTCTCGAAATAATCGGTGATAAATTGCTGGAACGTTTCTTTTGCTTTTTTCGAAACACGTGCATAGCCATAACCCGGTAAATCGACTAAAAACCAATTATTATTGATTTTAAAATGGTTGATCAATTGCGTTTTTCCGGGTCTTCCCGAAGTTTTCGCCAGATTCTTATGGTTGGTTATCATATTGATCAACGAAGATTTTCCAACGTTGGATCGTCCGATAAAAGCGTATTCCGGTAAAGGTTCTTTCGGGCATTTGCTTACTTCAGAATTACTGATGACAAATTCGGCAGTATTAATTTTCATGGTTTCCGGATTTCAGATTTGTATTAAAAAAGCATTCGGTACTTTTTTAGAGTACCGAATGAAAGTATATTATAAGTTGGCTTTTTTGAGCCACTCCAACATTAGTCGGTTAAATTCGTCCGGATGTTCCATCATCGCGGCATGTCCGCATTTGTCAATCCAGTATAAATCGGAATTTGGCAAAAGTCGGTTAAATTCTTCGGCTACATCCGGCGGCGTAACTTTGTCGTTTCGTCCCCAGATAATTCCGGTTGGCGTATCCATTTTTGGAAGATCTTTAGCCATATTATGACGAATCGCACTTTTGGCAATCGCCAGTGTTTTTAAAAGTTTCATTCGGTCGTTCACGGTCGCATACACGTCGTCAACAATTTCTTTAGTGGCAACTTTCGGATCGTAAAAAACATCCTCGGCTTTTTTTCGGATATACTCATAATCGCCGCGTTTTGGATAGCTTTCCCCCATAGCACTTTCATAAAGTCCGGAACTTCCGGTAATCACCAATCCGGCCATTTTTTCCGGATACATTTTAGTATGGTATAAGGCGATATGACCGCCAAGAGAATTCCCTAGAAGGATTACTTTTTCATAACCTTTATACGTAATAAAGTCTTTTACAAATTTAGAAAAAGCCTTCACGTTGGTTTTTAAAATACTGTTGGTATAAAGTGGTAACTCGGGAATAACAACCTTGTAACCATGTTTTGGAAAAAAATCAGCGACTCCGTCAAAGTTACTCAGTCCACCCATTAGTCCGTGTAAAATAATGATGGGCGTGCCTTCTCCTGCTTCAAAATAACGGTATTTGCCCTCTTTTTTTAACGTATGCTCCATGTATTTATGATACGGTTTCAAATTCTCACAAATATAGGACTTTCTAAAGAAATAAGAAGTTTTGAAAGGTAAAATCGAAAATACTTTGCCTTTAAGAAATTGTAACGCGTTTCTGTAACAGTAACGTGTTAATTATCAGTTGCTTTTTGTGAATAAAAATCAAAAAAGGGTGATTTTTTCGGGGTTTTGGGTGATTATTAAAAATGTGTATAAAAACGAGGCTTTTTTTAAGGATAATGATGTGATTCAAGAAAAACAATGCAATATTCTTAATGATTAGAAATGAGAACATTAGTGAAATTTCCTATATTTTAGGTTTTGAGTGTAAAAACTTATCAACAAAGTGGGAATATGTGGTAAAAAGTGGTAAAAAAATCTGTACTTTTGCTATAAATCAAATCAAAAAGAGCGAATCTTGACCAATATAATCGGGACATATGAGTGTAAAATTGATTCAAAAGGAAGGCTAATGGTGCCGGCTCCTTTGAAGAAACAATTGCCTGCTCCGACCGATGGTTTTGTGTTAAAACGCTCCATTTTTGATCAGTGTGTAGAGTTGTGGCCAAAAGCAGAATGGGATATCATGATGTTGAAAATCAATAAACTGAACCGTTTTGTAAAAAAGAATAACGACTTTATTCGAAAGTTTATGGCCGGTGTGAAAATGGTGGAGATCGACGATGCCGGACGACTATTGATAACAAAAGATCTGATTGAATATGCGGGAATTTCCAAGGATTTGGTTTTGACCTCAAAGGTAAATATCATCGAGATCTGGGACAAGGATTTGTATGAAAAATCAATATCGGGAGACGATATGGATTTTGCGGACCTGGCCGAAGAAGTAATGGGTAATTTAAATGACGACGACAATGGAATATCATAATCCGGTATTGTTAAAAGAAACGGTTGGTGGGTTGAATATAAAACCGGATGGTATTTATGTGGATGTAACCTTCGGTGGAGGTGGTCATTCACGGGAAATCATGCGTCATCTTGGGCCAAACGGAAAATTGTTTGCCTTTGATCAGGATACCGATGCATTGGCGAATGTAATAGACGATGAGCGATTTACGCTGATCAATGAAAACTTTCGCTATATCAAACGGTTTTTGCGTTTTCACGGCGTAAAACAAGTAGATGGAATATTAGGTGATTTAGGGGTTTCGTCCCATCAGTTTGATGTTCCGGAAAGAGGATTTTCAACCCGATTTGATGCTGAGCTGGATATGCGAATGAATCAGAAAGGGGAATTGAGTGCTTTTCATGTGGTAAACGAATACGACGAGTCAGATTTAAAACGGATGTTCTTTGATTATGGAGAACTGAAAAATGCCGGAGCGCTTGCGAATACAATTGTAACAGCGCGTAAAGAAAATCCGATCCGTAATACCGAACAATTAAAAAAAGTGTTAAGCCGTTTTTTACCGGCACACAAAAGCAATAAAATTCTGGCGCAAATCTATCAGGCGATACGAATAGAAGTAAACCAGGAAATGGACGTGTTAAAAGAGTTTTTAGAACAGTCGCTGGAACTATTAAAACCAGAAGGGCGTTTGAGTGTGATTTCCTATCATTCATTGGAAGATCGACTGGTTAAACGCTTTATGCGAAACGGAATGTTTGAAGGAGAACCGGAACGTGATTTCTTCGGAAGATTTGAAGTGCCGTTCCAATTAATAGGAAAACTGATCGTGCCTTCGGACGAAGAAATTGCGGTGAACAACCGGGCGCGGAGTGCTAAATTAAGGATCGCTGAAAAACGCTGAAACAAACCCAAACACGAAGAGTCATGATGAAAGAAGGCGTTTATAGTTTGTTAAAAGCAAAGTTCCTGATTAGCGATGATGCGTTGAAAAATTGGCGCTTTATCGTTTTTCTGATTTTATTGGCTATGATAATGATTGCAAATTCACACCGATACGAACAGAAAACATTCCAGATAACCGAACTGACAAATGAAGTAAAAGAATTGCGATCGGAGTTTGTAGATCGCAGATCGGAATTGATGGAGCTCAAAATGGAATCTACAATATCAGCCGAAATGGAAGAAAAAGGAATTCAGCCATCGTCGGTTCCGCCAAAAAAGATAAAAGTTAAAGAAGAAGAAAAGAATATTCTGAAAAAAATATGGCAGTAGAAGATAAAAATATCTCTTACCGAATCTATCTGGTAGCCTTCGCGATTTTCGTGATGGCTATTTTCGTTGCTATAAAGCTAACGAATATCCAGTGGGTGGAAGGAGAATATTATCGAAAACTGGCCAAAGAGCGTACGGTAAAAAACTTTGTCATTCCGGCGAATAAAGGAAATGTGTATTCGGCCGACGGAAGCTTACTGGCGACCTCGATTCCGAATTACACGATTCGCTTTGATGCGGTAGCGCCGAAAAAAGAAGATTTTGACAAAAATGTAAAACCGCTTGCGGATTCGCTTTCCGGATTATTGGGGAAACCGTCGAGTTATTTTCAAACCGAACTGCGCAGAGCCCGTGCCAACAAAAACCGCTACTATCTGTTAGCGCGTAAGCTAAGCTATACGCAATATATGAAAATGAAAAGCTTTCCGCTTTTTAATCTGGGTGCGTATAAAGGTGGAATGATTACCGAACAGAAAACGGTACGCGAACATCCGATCGGGAAAATCGCCGAGCGAACCATTGGTTATGAACGTCAGGATGAAGGTGGAAAAGAAACACGAGTGGGAATTGAAGGTGCTTTTGGAGCGTATCTGAATGGAAAAGACGGTCAGCGTTTGATGCAGAAGATTGCTAAAAATCAATGGAAACCGATTAGTGATAATAACGAAATAGAACCACGCGACGGTTACGATATCATTTCGACCATCGACGTGTATATTCAGGATATCGCGCACCATGCGTTGTTAAAACAACTGGAATTATACGAAGCCGATCACGGTTGTGTGGTGGTGATGGAAACGAATACCGGAGAGATCAAAGCGATTTCCAATTTGGGAAGAACCAGCGACGGTAGTTATTACGAAACGATCAACTATGCGGTGGCCGAATCGCATGAACCGGGATCAACGTTTAAACTGGTGGATCTGATTGCGTTACTGGATGACCGAAAAGTAGATACCAGCAAAGTATACGATTCCAAAGGGGGTGATATTACGTATTACAACCGTCATGTTCGCGATTCCAAAAGAGGCGGATATGGAAAAGTTAGCTTGGCCAAAGGATTTGAAGTATCGTCGAATACGGTAATGGTTCAGGCCGTTTACGACAATTATAAAGACAATCCGCGCCAGTTTGTAAATCGTATCAATAACCTTGGATTGGATCGTCCGTTAGGATTGCCGTTTAAAGGAGAAGGTAAACCTTTTATTCCGCAACCGGGTGAAAAAGGATGGTCGGGAGTGGCTTTACCGTGGATGGCTTTTGGCTACGGGGTTTCGATCACGCCGTTACAAACGTTAACGCTGTACAATGCTGTGGCGAATAACGGTGAAATGGTAAAACCGCAATTTGTAAAAGAAATTAAAGAATGGAATAAAACCATCAAGAAATACGATAAACAGGTATTGAATCCAAAAATCTGTTCGGACGAAACGCTTAAAAAAGTACATGCCATTTTGGAAAATGTGGTAAAACGCGGAACAGGTTCCAAACTATACTCGAAGGACTTTTCGATGGCCGGGAAAACAGGAACTGCTCAGGTAGATTACCACAAAGGCGACGGACAAATGTATTATGCCTCGTCGTTTGCCGGATATTTCCCAGCCGACAAACCGAAATATTCCTGTATCGTAGTGGTGCACAAACCGAATACGTCAAAAGGATTGTATTATGGAGCCGATGTAGCCGGACCGGTTTTTAAGCGTATCGCGCAAAAAATATTTACCGATGTGCCATCGACAAACGAAGTGAAAAAATTAAACCGCAAAATCCTGAATCAGGAGCAAAGCTATGCGGACTATTATGATAAAGTACAGAAAAAAGACAACATCGTACCGAATGTAAAAGGAATGACCGGAATGGATGCGGTAGCGTTGTTGGAAAATTTCGGACTTAAAGTGAAAATAAAAGGAATAGGAAAAGTGAAGCAGCAATCCATTTTACCGGGACAAGCGTTTACGAAAAACCAAATAATAACATTAGAATTATCGTGACAGCCCTAAAAGACATATTATATAAAGTAGCGATCGAAGCGGTAAAAGGCACGACCGAAGTATCGGTTGGCAAAATTGAATTCGATTCCCGAAAAATAGAATCGGACGATGTATTTGTTGCGATCAAAGGAACCGTTTCCGACGGACATGATTTTATTGAAAAAGCAATCAGCCTGGGTGCGATTGCGGTAGTTTGCGAAGTACTACCGGAAACAACCCACGACGGAATTACCTATGTTCAGGTAGAAGATACGAGTTTGGCCTTAGCCTATATGAGTGCAAACTATTACGGCGATCCGTCGGCCAAATTAAAACTCGTTGGTGTTACCGGAACGAATGGAAAAACAACCATTGCGTCCCTTTTATATCAGATGTTTAAAAAGGCCGGTTATAAAGTTGGATTACTGTCAACCGTAAAGATCTTAGTCGACAATAAAGAATACAAAGCCACACATACTACACCGGATTCGTTAACCATTAATCATTATATGAACGAAATGGTCGAAGAAGGATGTGATTACTGTTTTATGGAAGTGAGCTCGCACGGGATTCACCAGAAACGTACCGAAGGTTTGCATTTTACCGGAGGCGTTTTTACCAATCTGTCGCACGACCATTTGGATTACCATCCGACATTCGCGGAATACCGTGATGTTAAAAAATCGTTTTTTGACAACCTGCCGAAAACCGCTTTTGCGATCACCAATATTGACGACAAAAACGGACCGGTGATGTTGCAAAACACCAAAGCTAAAAAGCGTACCTACGCCCTAAAAACTTACGCGGATTACCGTGCGCAGATTTTGGAAAACCAGCTTTCCGGTTTGTTGCTAAAAATAAACGAACAGGAAGTATGGGTTCGCCTGATCGGGTCATTCAACGCCTATAACCTTTTGGCGATTTATGGCGTGGCCATCGAATTGGGAATCGAAAGTCAGGAAGCGTTACGACTGCTAAGCGAACTGGAAAGTGTTTCCGGACGTTTTCAGTATATCGTGTCCGCGGGTAATATCACTGCTATTGTAGATTATGCGCATACGCCTGATGCTTTGGAAAACGTATTAAAAACGATAGAAGATATCCGCACCAAAAATGAACAACTCATTACAGTTGTAGGATGCGGTGGCGATCGTGACACCACCAAAAGACCAATCATGGCGAACATTGCGGCAACGATGAGCGATAAAGCCATTTTTACGTCTGATAATCCGCGAAGTGAAAAACCGGAAGCCATTATCGAAGACATGGAAAAAGGAGTGGAGCCGCAAAACTATAAAAAAACGGTATCGATTGTGGATCGCAAACAGGCCATCAAAACCGCCTGTCAGCTTGCACAACCCAATGATATCATCCTGATCGCCGGGAAAGGGCATGAAACCTACCAGGAAATTCAGGGTGTACGTCACGATTTTGACGATATGAAAACGGTAAAAGAACTATTAGAACAACTTAATAAATAACCAGATGCTGTATTATTTCTTTCAATATTTAGATAAAACCTTAGATATTCCGGGAACAGGAGTTTTCCAGTATATCACGTTTCGATCAGGTCTGGCTATTATTTTGTCATTAATGATCTCCACGATTTTCGGAAAACGGATCATCAATTTTCTGCGAAAACAGCAAATCGGAGAAACCGTTCGTGAATTAGGATTGGAAGGTCAGAAAGAAAAAGCGGGAACGCCAACTATGGGAGGATTGATCATAATCTTTTCCACGTTGATTCCGGTATTTTTATTAGCAAAACTGGACAATGTTTATGTGATGTTGCTAATCGTAACCACCCTTTGGATGGGAACCATTGGCTTTATCGACGATTATATCAAGATATTTAAAAAAGACAAAGAAGGACTAAAAGGGAAATTTAAAGTTGTTGGACAGGTAGGACTGGGAATCATCGTAGGTTCGGTATTGTATTTCCATCCGGGTGTTACGGTACGTACCGACACGGCTACCAGTAATATTTTTCAAACGCCGGGAACGACAACCATTGCTCCGGCGCCAACAGAAGAAAAATCAACAGCGACTACGATTCCGTTCTTTAAAAATAACGAATTCGATTATGCCGAATTATTAGCCTGGACGGGCGATGGCTACGAAAAATATGCCTGGTTAATTTTTATTCCGGTTGTGATTTTTATCATCACGGCGGTTTCCAACGGTGCCAATCTGACCGATGGAATCGACGGACTGGCAGCGGGAACATCGGCCATATCGGTGCTTACGCTCGGAATCTTTGCCTTCGTATCCGGTAATATCATCTTTTCGAACTACCTGAACATTATGTATATCCCGAATTCCGGAGAAATGACGGTCTACATCGCGGCCTTTGTAGGGTCGCTCATCGGTTTTCTCTGGTACAACACCTATCCGGCAAGCGTATTTATGGGCGATACCGGAAGTTTAACCATTGGAGGGATTATTGCGGTTTTGGCTATCGCGGTACGTAAAGAATTATTGATCCCGGTATTGTGCGGAATTTTCCTTGCCGAAAATTTATCCGTAGTAGTACAGGTGGCCTATTTTAAATATACAAAAAAGAAATACGGCGAAGGAAGACGAATCTTCCTGATGTCGCCTTTACATCACCATTATCAGAAAAAGGGCTATCACGAAAGTAAGATCGTAACCCGTTTCTGGATTGTGGCGATTTTGTTAGCGATTTTCTCATTGGTTTCATTAAAATTAAGATAGTATGAGACTAGTAGTATTAGGAGGCGGAGAAAGCGGTGTTGGCACTGCGATCTTGGGAAAGAAAAAAGGATACGAAGTATTTCTGTCCGATTTCGGAAAAATTAAAAACAACTATAAAGAAGTTTTGATTCTGAACCAGATTCCCTGGGAAGAAGAAACCCATACGGACGATTTGATTCTGAATGCCGATGTGGTTATGAAAAGCCCCGGTATTCCCGACAAGTCGCCGATTGTAAAAAAGCTAAAGGAAAAAAATATTCCGATTATCTCGGAAATCGAGTTTGCCAACAAATTTACAAATGTGGTAACGGTTGGAATCACCGGAAGTAACGGGAAAACGACCACGACCATGCTCACGCATCACCTGTTAAAACAGGGCGGATTAAATGTAGGCTTGGCCGGAAACATCGGAAAAAGTTACGCCTGGCAGATCGCCGAAAACAAATTTGAAGCCTATGTTTTGGAATTAAGTAGTTTTCAGCTCGACGGGGTTATCGATTACAAGCCGCATATTGCTGTAATCACAAACATCAGCCCGGATCATTTGGATCGCTATAATTACGATTACAATCAGTATATCGAAGCCAAATTCAGGATTACGAAAAACCAGACAGAAGACGATTACCTGATTTATGATGCCGATGATGAAGCCATAACCGACTGGCTGAGCAAAAACAAAATACGAGCAAAAAAAGTTCCTTTTTCACTCACAAAAACACTGGAAGAAGGCGCTTATATTAAAGACGATACGATTTATACCAACATCAACAACGAGACATTTATCATGCCAATAAACGAACTATCACTAGAAGGAAAACATAATGTAAAAAATGCAATGGCAGCAACTACAGTAGCGCAATTGATGCGTATCCGAAAAGCAACAATCCGCGAAAGCCTGTCCGACTTCCAGGGAGTAGAACATCGTTTGGAAAAAGTACTGAAAATACAAAATGTACAGTATGTAAACGATTCCAAAGCGACCAATGTAAATGCGACGTTTTTTGCTTTGGATAGTATGAACACGCCAACGGTATGGATTGTTGGAGGTGTGGACAAAGGAAATGATTATGCCGAATTAATGCCATTGGTGCGTGAAAAAGTAAAAGCAATTGTTTGTTTGGGAGTGGATAATTCCAAAATCATCGAAGCCTTTGGTAACGTAGTGGATGTAATGGTGGAAACCACCAGCATGACCGAAGCGGTAAAAATTGCTCAGAAAATGGCCGAAAAAGGCGATACTGTTTTGTTATCACCGGCTTGTGCCAGTTTCGATTTGTTTGAAAGTTACGAAGACCGTGGGAAGCAGTTTAAAAACGCTGTACAAAGTCTTTAAAAAAATAAAAAAGAATAAAAATGAAAGCATTATTAACCAATTTAAAAGGAGATAAAGGGATCTGGGCATTCGTGTCCCTGTTGGCCCTGTTTTCTTTTATGCCGGTTTTTAGTGCCAGTACGAACCTCGTTTATGTGGTAGGAAAAGGCTCAACCGTTGGATACCTGATGAAACATCTGGTGCATATTTTTATCGGTTTTTGTCTGATCTATTTTGTACATAAAACACCCTACCATTACTTTAAGGCCATTTCGAAAGTAGCCTTACCGATAGTGGTGTTATTACTGGCCTATACGATGGTTCAGGGAACAACAATTGGCGGAGCCAATGCCAGCCGTTGGATTCAGGTTCCGTTTATTGGAGTCAGTTTTCAGACCTCGGCACTGGCGCTAATTGTGCTAATGGTATATGTGGCCCGTTACCTGTCGAAAATCGAAGGAAAAGAATATACGTTTCAGTCGTCACTTTTTGAACTTTGGTTGCCGGTTTTTTCAGTAATAATATTAATTTTGCCGGCCAATTTTTCCACAGCGGCCTTGATCTTTTCAATGGTGTGTATGTTGGTTTTCGTAGGGAAATACCCAATGAAATACCTCGGAATCATTATCGGTGCGGGATTAGTAGGATTAACAATGTTCGTTTTGGTAGCCAAAGCCTTTCCGGATGCCATGCCCAACCGTGTGGACACCTGGATGAGTCGTATCGAACGATTCAGTTCGGACGAACCAAACGAAGATGATTATCAGATTGAAAAAGCAAAAATTGCAATCGCTTCCGGAAAAATTTACGGATTGGGACCGGGTAAAAGTGTACAGAAAAACTTTTTACCACAATCGTCTTCCGACTTTATTTTCGCGATTATCGTGGAGGAATACGGATTGTTAGGCGGATTAGCCATTTTGTTTATGTACCTGATGCTGTTCTTTCGTTTTTTGATCACTTCGCATAAAGCGCCAACCATGTTTGGGAAATTACTAATCGTAGGCCTCGGTTTTCCGATTATTTTCCAGGCGTTGGTCAATATGGGCGTAGCGGTGGAATTACTGCCTACAACCGGTCAGACCTTACCGTTGATCAGTAGTGGAGGAAGTTCGATCTGGATGACGTGTATTGCAATCGGGATCATTTTAAGTGTGACGAAAAAAGAAGAGGAAATCGCTCAGGAAGAAGAAGAAAAACGACAGCGGGAAGAAATTCTGCAACGTCTTATCGATAAGGAAATGGAAAAAGAAGAAGTGGTTGAAGAAGACTATTCCATCGAGACAGTGGGCGATAACCCGATGAATGCCGTTTTAAATAAAGAATAATAGTTGTAAGCAACACCAAAATAAAATGAAAGAGAACCCAAAATTCATAATTAGCGGAGGCGGAACCGGAGGACATATCTATCCGGCTATTGCTATTGCCAACGAATTGAAAGTTCGCTTTCCGAAAGCAGAAATCCTGTTTGTAGGCGCGAAAGATAAAATGGAGATGGAAAAAGTACCACAAGCCGGTTATCCGATTAAAGGATTGTGGATTGCGGGAATTCAGCGAAAACTGACGTTACAGAACCTGATGTTTCCGTTAAAACTGATTTCCAGTTTGACAAAATCACGCGGGATTTTAAAACAGTTTAAACCTGATGTGGTTATCGGAACCGGAGGTTTTGCCAGCGGAGCCGTATTAAAAGTAGCCGCCGGAATGAATATCCCAACCGTGATTCAGGAGCAGAATTCCTTTCCGGGAATCACGAACAAACTGTTAGGGAAAAAAGCCAATGCAATATGTGTGGCCTACGAAAACCTGGAGCGGTTTTTTCCAAAAGATAAAATCCGGTTAACCGGAAATCCGGTGCGTCAGGATCTGATTTCGGTAACTGAAAAAAGAGACGAAGCCATCGCGCATTTCAAACTCGATCCATCCAAAAAAACACTATTGGTGTTAGGCGGAAGTTTGGGTGCCAGACGAATCAACCAGCTTATTGCAAAAGAAATCGATTGGTTACTGGAGCAAGGCATTCAGATCATCTGGCAATGTGGAAAACTTTATATTGAAGAATACAAACACTTTTCTGAAAAAGAAAATGTACAGGTTTTGGCTTTTATTGACCGTATGGATTGGGTATATGCGGCGGCTGATATCGTGATTTCCCGTTCGGGAGCATCATCGGTTTCGGAGCTTTGCATCGTAGGGAAACCGGTTATTTTTATTCCGTCGCCCAACGTAGCCGAAGACCATCAGACGAAAAATGCCAAAGCGATTGTCGATAAAAAAGGAGCCTTGTTGCTAAAAGAATCCGAATTGGACAATCATTTTGAAATCACGTTTAAAGGCTTGCTGGAAAACGAAGAACAAAGAAAACAATTAAGTGACACGATTAAACAATTGGCCTTACCGAATGCGACAAAGCAAATTGTGGATGAGATTGTCCGATTGATACGATAACCAAAAGAAATTGATTGCTGGATAATGAATTTACCGCAAATACATAACGTATATTTTATCGGAATAGGAGGCATCGGAATGAGTGCTTTGGCCCGTTATTTTAAAAACATCGGGAAAAATGTAGCCGGATACGATAAGACGCCGACGCACCTTACGGCCGAATTGGAGGAAAGTGGCATTGCGATCCATTTTGAGGATAATGTTGACTTGATCGCCGAAGCTTTCCGTAATAAAGAAAATACGCTGGTGGTGATTACGCCGGCGGTTCCAAAACAACATGCGGAATGGAATTATTTTCTGAATAATGGATTCGTAGTAAAGAAAAGAGCGGAAGTATTGGGAATCATAACCAAAGATACGTTTTGCTTCGCGGTAGCCGGAACACATGGAAAAACCACGACATCCAGTATTTTGGGTCATGTTTTGTATGAAAGCGGTGTGGATATGACGGCCTTTTTGGGTGGAATTGTGGAAAACTATAATTCCAACCTGATCGGAAATGGAAAAACGGTAACCGTAGTGGAAGCCGATGAATTCGATCGTTCGTTCCTGCATTTGCACCCGGATATCGCCTGTGTAACGTCGATGGATGCCGATCATTTGGATATCTATGGTGATAAAGCCTCGATTGAAGCTTCTTTTATAGAATTTGCGAATAAAGTAGCCGATAAAAAACAACTGTTTGTAACCAATGGCCTGCCGATCGAAGCAGTGACGATAGGAATTGATGACGACGCGCAGTTTACGGCAAAAAATATACGAATTGTAGACGGTTGGTATGTGTTTGATGTTGCCACACCTACCGGAGAATTAAAAGACATCAAATTCGGATTGCCTGGCAGACATAATCTGACCAATGCTTTACTGGCGTTGGCGATGGCAAAAACCTACGGGGTTTCGGATAGCGATATTGCAAAAGCCCTGTTGAGTTTTAAAGGCGTGCGAAGACGTTTTTCGTTTCAGATCCGTAAGCCGGAGTTTGTGTATATAGACGATTATGCGCACCATCCAACCGAAATCAACGCGGTACATCAGGCGGTTCGCGAATTGTATCCGGGGAAAAAGGTACTGGCGGTATTTCAGCCGCATTTGTACAGCAGAACCCGTGATTTTGCAGATGATTTTGCTAAAAGTCTGTCGCAATTTGATGAAATTCTGTTGATGGATATTTATCCGGCGCGGGAATTGCCAATGGAAGGGATTACCTCCGAATGGTTGTTAGGGAAAATCGAAAACAGTAACAAAAAACTGATTTCAAAAGAAGCCCTGATTCCGGCACTGGAAAATAGCGATGCACCGGTGATTGTAACAATAGGAGCGGGTGATATAGGAGAAATGGTACCCGATATTCGAAAAGCATTAGAAGTAGTAAAAAAATAACAAAACGATGAAAAAAATAAAATGGACAGATGTAAGATTGGTACTCATGATTGGAGTAGTGATTTTCCTGTACTCATTTTCATCGAAGCGAAATGAAACCCGTTATCTGCAAAAAACAGAGGTTCGGTTTAAAGGTGAAAATAACCTTTTCATCACGCCTGAAACGGTTGATAACTTGTTAATACAAAATTTTAACAAAGTTACGAGCATAAGGAAAGATAAGCTAGATTTGAATAGATTGGAGCATATTCTCGACAGTAATGAAATGATAGCCAAAGCAGAGGTCTTTGCCACTATTGACGGGACTTTAGAGGCGGTCGTGACACAGAAAACACCGGTAGCGCGGGTCGATGACGGAGAGCGTTCTTATTATATTGACTATGAGGGAAATCAGATGCCGTTGTCGGATAATTTTGCAGCGCGGGTTCCGTTAATTTCAGGGGAAATAAACACCGAAAACAAAGGCAAACTGACCGAAGTACTCCGGAAAATTTATGACGATGATTTTTTGAAAAAAAACATCACCGGGATACAAATTTTGCCCACAGGAAGTCTGATAATGACCAACCGGAATTACAATTATCAGATCCTTTTCGGAAGAACGATAAATGTTGACAAGAAGTTTGACAACTATAAGGCCTTTTTTCAACATGCGATAAAAGACACCCTTATCGGGAATTATAAAACAATTAATCTGAAGTTTACACAACAAGTAGTGTGCACCAAATATTAGAGTATGGAAAAAGAAAGTATTGCAGTAGGTTTGGATATTGGGACAACCAAAATTGTCGCGATGATCGGCAAGAAAAATGAGTACGGCAAATTAGAAATTTTAGGGGTTGGGAAATCCAAAAGCCTTGGTGTGGCGCGCGGAGTTGTAAACAATATTACGCAGACAATTCAATCCATTCAGCAGGCCGTTTTGGACGCAGAGACGGATTCGGGATATAAAATCAACGATGTGGTGGTTGGCATAGCCGGTCAGCACATTCGCAGTATTCAGCACAGCGACTATATCAGTCGTCACAATCCGGAAGAAGTGATTGGCGATGCCGATATTGACTTATTGATCAATCAGGTGCACAAACTGGCCATGTTGCCGGGAGAGGAAATCATCCACGTGTTACCACAGGAATTTAAAATCGACGGACAATCGGAAATCAAAGAACCTATTGGGATGTATGGTGGCCGACTGGAAGCGAGTTTCCACGTGGTAGTGGGACAGGCGTCTTCGATCCGTAACGTGGGACGTTGTATTAAAAGCTCCGGTTTGGATTTGTCCGGTTTAACATTGGAACCATTGGCGTCGGCCGATGCGGTGTTAAGTCAGGAAGAAAAAGAAGCCGGTGTAGCGTTAATCGATATCGGAGGGGGAACAACCGATCTGGCCATTTTTAAAGACGGTATCATTCGGCATACAGCTGTGATTCCATTTGGTGGAAATGTGATCACCGACGATATTAAAGAGGGTTGTTCGATTATTGAAAAACAAGCCGAATTATTAAAAGTAAAATTCGGATCGGCCTGGCCGGGCGAAAACAAAGACAACGAGATTGTTTCGATACCGGGATTACGAGGACGTGAGCCGAAGGAGATATCGTTAAAAAACCTTTCGAAAATCATCCACGCCAGAGTTGTGGAAATTGTAGAGCAGGTTTTTGCCGAAATCAAAGCCTATGGACACGAAGATCCGAGAAAAAAACTAATCGCCGGAATTGTATTAACAGGAGGTGGTGCTCAGTTAAAACATATCAAACAACTGGTGGAATACATCACCGGAATGGACACCCGGATCGGCTATCCGAACGAGCATCTGGCTGGAAATTCCGACGAAGAAATCTCCAGTCCGTTATATGCCACGGCAGTAGGATTGGTGATGAACAGTATCCGAAATAATACGAAAAGTGCAACACCACTGGCCGAAATTAAGAAGGAACAGCCAAAAGTTGAAAGCAAACCACAACCGGTTAGAATTGAACCGGAGCCGGAAGAGACAGAAGACGAAATAATAGCAGAAGCAGCGCCGATAAAGCCAATTAATGTAAGAAATGACGTAGATTCAGAATCTACCAAAGAAAAGATCAAAAGAGGCTTTTTTGACAAGTATATAGATAAGATTAAGGAATTTTTAGATAACGCAGAATAAAACCGATACGATATGAACAGCAACTCAGAATTTGGAAGTATTGCATTTGATTTGCCAAAAAACCAATCAAATGTGATTAAAGTTATTGGTGTAGGTGGTGGTGGTAGTAATGCCATTAACCACATGTTTAAACAAGGAATTAAAGGAGTAGATTTCGTGGTTTGTAATACCGATTCACAGGCATTGCAAAGCAGTTCAGTTCCGAATAAAATACAACTTGGCGTTAACTTAACAGAAGGGCTTGGAGCCGGAGCAAATCCAGAAGTAGGACAACAGTCGGCTTTGGAAAGTATCGAGGAAATTGAAAAAATGTTGGACGTAAATACCAAAATGGTATTTATTACGGCCGGTATGGGTGGTGGAACCGGAACAGGAGCCGCACCGGTAATCGCGCAATTGTCCAAAGAAAGAGATATCCTGACCGTAGGGATTGTAACGATTCCCTTCCAGTTTGAAGGAAAAGTACGTCAGGAACAAGCCTTATTGGGAGTAGAAAGACTTCGCAAACAGGTGGATTCATTAATCGTTATCAACAACAATAAATTAAGAGAAGTATACGGTAACTTAGGATTCAAAGCCGGATTCTCCAAAGCGGATGAAGTATTGGCAACCGCTTCACGAGGAATTGCCGAAGTAATTACACACCATTATACGCAGAATATCGACTTAAAAGATGCGAAAACCGTATTATCCAACAGTGGAACCGCTATCATGGGATCGGCTATAGCAAACGGCGAAAACAGAGCGAAAGATGCGATTGTGGATGCATTGGATTCTCCGTTGTTAAACGACAACAAAATTACCGGAGCTAAAAACGTATTGCTATTGATCGTTTCCGGAACCAACGAAATCACGATTGATGAGATCGGAGAAATCAACGACCATATCCAGGAAGAAGCGGGACACAATGCCAACATCATCATGGGGGTTGGTGAAGACGAATCGTTAGGGGATGCTATCGCAGTAACTATCATTGCTACGGGATTTAACGTAGAACAACAGGCGGAAATCGTAAATACAGAGCCAAAAAAAATTATTCACACCTTAGAGGGTGAACAAAAATTGGTTCAGGATTTATCGGCAACCGGATTTGTACCGTCATTTGATTTTTCGACTGCAGTTGAAAAAGCAACGGCACAAGCGATGATCAATGACATTATTGCTGAACAACCGGAAGAAAAAATCGTTTTTGCTTTAGAAGAAGAAGTGGAAGTGGAAGAAGTATACGAAAAAAAACAACCGGCAGCAGTAATTGAAGAAGAATTAGAATTGCCAACGGCAGATTTTATCAATAACCTGGATGTGTTTTTCGAAATCGTTTCACCGGTAAAAGAGGAAGCTCCGGCTCCGGTTATGCGAGACGTTCGCGAAATTGAGGTAATCGAACCGCAGTTTGTACTGCCAAAAGTAGAAGAGCAAATCGCCTTTTCATTCGACTTACCGGTAACAGCAGCTCAGGACAGAGTTGTTTTTGATCTCAGCAATGAAACCAAAGACATCAAAGTAAACCAACCGGTACAGGTGGTTCCGGTAACGGAAGTAAACCAGTCGGGAGTGGTAAAATACTCTTTGGAAGATTATATGGAGAAAGAAAGCGAATTATTGGCTTCCAAAGCGGTTGAACCGGTAAAAGAAGAACCGGTTGCGGAAGAGTTAAACTTTACGATGCGAAAAGTAGAGCCGGCTCAGACACAATCCAGCTTCGACGAGATTTCTCCGGTTGAAATGACCATCGAGGAAACGTTGCGAATGAGAGCCGAAGAACGTAAAAGAAAAATGAAAGAGTTCAATTACAAATTCAATAACAGCGCTTCCCGCGTGAATGAATTGGAAAAAGAACCGGCTTATAAAAGAATGGGAGTCGATTTAAATGCTGCTACTACAGATAATAGCAAATCACGTATGTCATTGGGAATGGATAGTAACGACGACTTACAGTTGCGTTCGAACAACTCTTTTCTACATGATAACGTAGACTAACTAACCTACATTTGAGAAACCTTTAACCCGAAATCAAATCTGATTTCGGGTTATTTTTTATATCTTCGCAAAGCATTCCGGAACAAAGAATGTCATACAAATGGCATTTTGGAAATCACTTTTTCGGATAAATAAACGAAAATTAAACATTAAAAATATGAGCTTACAGACTAAGATCATGGACGAAATGAAAACCGCCATGAAAGCCAAAGATACCGTAGCGCTTGAAGCCTTACGTGCCATAAAATCAGAAATCTTATTAGCACAGACTTCCGGGACAGGTTTGGAATTAAAAGAAGAAGACGAAATAAAAATATTACAAAAACTGGTAAAACAACGAAAAGACAGTGCGGCTATTTTTAGTGAGCAGAGTCGTGCGGATTTAGCGGAGCCGGAATTGGCTCAGGTTGCCGTGATCGAAAAGTTTTTACCGGCACAATTGTCTGAAGCAGAGGTGGAAGCAATTATTGCAAAAATCATTGCCGATGGCGGTTTTTCCGGAATGGGAAGTATGGGACAGGTAATGGGGAATGCTTCTAAAGAATTGGCGGGCAAAGCCGATGGGAAAACAATTTCAACAATTGTAAAAAAGCTTCTGACATAATTTGCAAAAATCAAATCAGATTGTTTTCTTTGCAATCTGATTAAAAAATGGCCGCGTAGTTCAACTGGATAGAATATCAGATTTCGGCTCTGAGGGTTGGGGGTTCGAACCCCTCCGTGGTCACCTAGTCTCCAAAAGAGTTTTTCTTTTTTGGAGACTTTTTTTGTTTTATAAGTTATTGAGGTGGAAATGTTGTTGTTGAGAAATGGTGCTTATTCTACACATTGATGTGAATAAATAGAGCGGACACAAGCAAGATGCTCGCACCAGCAGGGGTAAAAAATATGCTACAAAATAAGTTTTTTATAGCACGAAACAAAATTACAGCTCCAGCATAATCCGCTAAAAATGAATTTTTAAATCTATTTCCTTTCCTCCTTTTTGTTTGTCTTTTCGATATATTTGCAGACACCCCTAATTTATTTACTCATGAAAATATACCAGGATTTTTTTGATACGCTTAAAAAATATTTACTGCTTTTAGAAATTGATAAAAAAAAGGGGATTGTCGGATGCAATGATCAAGATATTGAAAAGCTAAAGAATGAAAAAGGCGCAATTCCTGCGGCTTATGAAGCTTATTTGAGAAGTATCGGAAAAAAATTCTTATTCGAATTTATGGATGCTGAAGATATGGCTTTTGAAAGTTTGGACTATATCAACTCTTTTGCGAATGAAGTATTTATAGAAAATGCTTTACAAATAGAAAAGGATTTTTTTGTTATTTCTGAAAGGCGAAATGACTATATTTCTCTAATCTATTCGGATGAAGAAAACCCCGAAGTATGGATTATGAGTGAGTATTGGGATGAAAAAGACGGCGAAAATCTTTCCGTTCGAACCAATAGTTTTACAACATTGATGCTTATTTTTTTCCAACAAACGCTGCGTAATCATACGGCGAGTTTTCATTTTATTCCCAGTACGATTAAAAATAAAGAAGCGTACTTCCGGGAAAAATATCAAAACTGGCTGAACGGTTTAAAAACAATAAAAAACATCATCGATCAGTATCCAAATGATAACAATTTGATCAACGAACTAAACAGTTCCTTTTTAGATTATTATATGGCAAATGAGGACGCCATAACCGGAGCTTTAAACAAATCGGAATCCGTTGAAGAAAAGGAGGCTGACATAATTACTGATCCGTCATATTTACCCGAAACAGCGAAGAAGAAAAGTTTATTTGAAAAACTAAAAGATCTTTTCGGGTAACAACAAATTTATATATAATCATTTAGTGAATGTGCAAACAAAAAGTAGCGTAAAAGTTAAGCTACATTTTATACATAGTTATTTTTTACGACATTCTTTCCTCCGCTAAATTTAAGATTTTGAACTTAACTCTAACGCTACGCTAAGTTAGCATATCCATTCTCAAGAGAACAGGCGGAATTACATTATAATAATACTCCACGACCCAATAAGAATAAGTTAATGATGAGTGTAACACTAAAAGTAGTTTAAAATGATACATAGACGTTTTATAGGTAGATTGAATGAGCCAGAAAAAATCGGCACAATAGATATATCAATTTTGAAAGCAAAATATGCAACACAATTAGCCACTCTTATCGATAGTGATGTTCTTTTGGAATATCTTGAACATTATGGCGAATCAGTTTTCATGAATGGGCTATTTTCTTTTATAAATCCTCTTGATTATGAAACATTATTAAAAGAGTTTCCAAAATTAAAAAATCAATCTATTATGCCTTTTGCAAAAACGGCAATGGGTAATTTTTATTTGATTGGGGAAGTTGATAATGAGAAGTGCATTGCTTTTTACAACATACAAACAGAAGAATATATATATGTTGACGATGAATTCAATCGATTCCTAGATAGATTTGCGGGAAATACGATTTATATGGAAGACGAGTGGTATGGTCATATAGAACTCCCTGCACTTGATAAATATGGCCCGGTAGCAATTGATGAGTGTTTAACGTTTGTACCTGCCTTAGTTTTTAGTGGGGACGAAAATATAGATAACATACAAAAGGTAAAACTGAAAGAAAATTTACAACTATTAGCACAAGCTTTTAGTTGATATATTATCAAAATAGTATTGTTTTATAAATAAGCAAACTTCTATTTTTTGAAGTTTTGCTTGTTAATGACTTAAAACTAAAAATCATGAATTGTACATTAGAAGACATAAAAAAATTTATTTTAGAATTTACAGAATTGGAATATCAATTTGGACTAGGGCAATTTGATAGTTCAGTAACAGATGAAGAATGGGAAAATTTGGTAGTAAAACTTGAAAATTGCTATAGTAGTGAATTTGGTTATTATGAAGCTATTACTATGTACAGAGATGAATCTTTGATGACTCAGGAGATTTATGATAATAACAAAAATGATTTAAAAAAGAGAAGATTATTCTTAATTAGAAAATACGAAAATCCTAAATTTGGCAAAGGAATATATGATACGGATTCTAATGTAATTTTTTCTTGTTTTTTAGGTTCAAATACTCAAAAGGGACTAGAAATTTATTCTAGAAATACTAGTGTTGGCATCGTTAATGGTGAGTTAAAAGTTATTTCAGAAAGAACCCTAAATCATGATAAGGGCTTGGATGAAATCGAATGGGTTTATAACAAAAGATCTAATATATATACAGAAGACATCACAATAAAAAAAGATGGTACGTTAGTAGAAACATTAAGGGTTTTTGAACCAGAGCATCCTACCTGGTTAGCAGATTACAACGAAGGATAATTTAAAAAAAGCCCCCGCTCTCCGAAGTTTGTAACTTCGGAGTATAAATAAAAATTGGATATGCAAACAAAAAGTTGAGTAAAAGTTAAACTACATTTTTATAATTGTTTAGCTTTTTATTCGTTTCATCTGAAAATTTTCCTACTCTTAACAAACTAGGTTTTCCATAGTTTAATGCATGTTTTTGCTCGAATGGATCAGAAAGGTCAATGAGTAGTTTTGATTTAATAGTGTTATTGCATTTGTAATGAGGTGTTTATGTTATAGGTGTGACAACAACTGCCTAATGATGACAGTAATTATGTTACCAAAACGTTACCATTTATTGAGAAAAAATATTGAAGGGCTATAAATAGGGTTATACAGGAAAGAGGTTCAATACCCTCTTTCTCTGCAATTATCTTCTAAAATCATACAGCGATTAATTCACTAAGAGACTTCAAATCTTCCAATAATTGGTTCGAATTTTGGATCATAAGGTTCACAAAAAAGCCTGCAAAATTTTGCAGGCTTTTTTGCAGGCTTAAAACTAATGTATAATTTGTAGGTAAAATCTGTTTTTACATATTGTAATTCCTTGAAAAATAGTTTTTTCAACGCAAAAAAAAAGTGTAGTTTTGGAGAAACATAAGACCCTATGAAGCTTCCTTTAGCCTATCTTTTGAGTTTACTTATTTCCGTTTCCGGACTGGCTCAGATACAAAAAGCAAATCGCAATAATGATTCCTTTTCAAGTATTGATTCCGTACTGACAAGCGTTTTAAAAGACCAACATATTGCAGGTTTTGCTGTGGCTGTAGTAAAAGGAAATGACGTGATTTATAGCAAAGGATTTGGTTATCGTGACGTCGAAAACAAAAAACCGGTCACAACCAACACGCTTTTTGCTATAGGTTCCAGTAGTAAGGCTTTTACGGCTTCTTTATTGGGATTGCTTAGAAAAGAAGGCAAACTGACATTCGAAGATAAGGCGGTCGATTTGTTGCCGCAGTTGCGCTTTTATAATAACGAAATGAACAATCAGATTATTCTAAGAGATCTGATGGCACACAGAACGGGACTTTCCCGATACGATTTATCCTGGTATTTATTTAACACCAAAAATAGAGATAGTATTATTTCCCGTGTCAGGTATATGCAACCGAGCGCAGCTGTTCGCGAAAAATGGTTCTATAATAATTTTATGTACCTGGCACAGGGTATGATTGTAGAACGGTTTAGTGGTAAAACATGGGAAGAAAATATAAAAGAAAAACTTTTTATTCCATTGGAAATGACCCGTTCGAATACCGATATTATCACGTTTCAGAATGATAGCGATGCCGCTTTACCCTATACGGTAGAAAAAGATAATACGATTAAAAAGATCGATTACTACAACATTAACGGAATGGGACCGGCAGGAAGTATCAATAGTAGTGTAAACGATATGGCCAACTGGTTGAAGGTGTGGATTAACGACGGATCTTTTAAAGGAAAAGAAATCTTGCCAAAAAACTATATCACCGAAGCGATGAGTTCTCAGATGGTTATGAGTGCTGATCTGCCGGATAAGCATAGCGACATTTTTTTAGCCAATTATGGTTTGGGTTGGATGATCGGTTCCTATAGAGGACACTACGTAGTAGAACATGGCGGTAATATTAACGGGTTTTCGGCGAATGTTGCCTTTTTCCCTTCGGATAAGTTAGGGATTGTTGTCCTGACAAATCAAAATGTATCGAAAGTTCCGATGATAGTTTGTAATTCTATTGCCGATAGAATGCTCAATTTAAAACCGGAGGACTGGAATGCTGAAGTAAAAGCAGCAGCTGCAGAAAAAGCACTTCAGGCAAAAAAGGAAACTAAAAAGATGCCCGTCCCAAATACAAAACCATCACATCCTTTAAAAGATTACGCAGGATCCTTTACGAATCCTAGCTATGGAAGCATCAAAATAGCTTTTCGGGATAAGGGTTTGTATACAAAATTAGGAGAAGAGGAAATCATACTGAAACACTTTCATTATGATATTTTTGATCCAAGGACAATAGATAAAAATGGAAAAGTGGATACCGAACAGAGTACGATGATGTTTAATTTTGCTACCGATGTCGATGGTAAAATTCAGACGATAGGAATTTTTATAAATGATTACGAAAAACCGGTGCTATTTGATCGGGATGTAAACAAAAAATAACTAAAATACCAGGGTATAGATTTTCAATTAAAAATTCAGATTTATACCTAAAGTTTACAAAAAAGGACAAACCATTGGTTTGTCCTTTTCTGCTTTATAGACTTCTGCTTTGGGAATAATCGTTTCACACTATTATAGTGGTACTAGTTCACATGTATATATTCTAACGAACTTTTAGCTCAAAATAATTTCATTTATGTCTTATCATTATGTATTCTCCTTTTATTTGAGAATATTTGGTTATGGTCTAATTTATAGTGAATTATGAAAGCAATTTTTAAAATAGGGATTTTTATACTCCTGGTTTTAGTTATAGATTGTGAGCTGAAAGGGAAAGTTGTAAGCCATACAAAAAAAATAAAAGTAAGGGAAGCGATTCTGAAAAAATGGTTTGATCAAAAGAAATTTTCAACGGCTTCTAATAAAAGGTATTCCAGAGAGGACTTGTCAAAAGTGTTCCGGGAAAGTCGCGCTTACAAGTCGCGCTATTTTGAAAGTAGGGATACTATTGAATCATCTACTGATAGACATTCAAACCACTGTTTAAAAAGTGTAATTCCGGATCAGAAACGGCTAAATAAAGAGTCGCATTGTAGTCAACTTAATGACTTGTTGAAGAGTGTTAAATTTAAAAAAGCGATTCGATATTTGAAAATGCCTCAAATACTGGATGGTGTAAAGGAGCAAGGTTTTAATTTGTCTGTAAATGAAAAGAAAAGTCTTGTAGTGTCGGAAGTGCCCGAAAAAAATACAGGAAGTAATCATGTAAACTATTCGAAATGTCCCTTGTTATTTGGTGGGATACATTGCCATCTGAAAAGCTATTATGCAATGTTTTCGGCTACCGATCTCTTTATGTTGGATAAATTCTATTCCGGACATAATTTTATCAGAAACAATGGAAACCGCGATCCATCACTGCCCGTTCATTTACTGGTATCTACTATTGGCGTTTATGCAATATCGGCTGATAATCTTCAGACCTTAGAAAAACTAAGAGAAATTTATTCGAATAATGTTAAAAGAAAAAACTTTAGACAAAGTTTAGAAAAGAAGTATAAAAAAATAGAAAATAAGAGTTTTCCGGTAAGAAATTACCAAAATGCATTTTTAGAGTTCTTACACGAAAATGATCTGGAAATTTCGTTGTATAAAGCCAATAATGAGCTAACAAGTTGGCATAAATTAGTACTTAAGGTAGATTCAGGACCAAAGGCAATAGCAAAAAGCACTTATCTAAAACAATCTTGTGATTGCTTGTAAATGGAACTATTGTGAAGGTGGAAACCATTACAAAGCAACCTTCTTTTTAAATCGGACGCAAAATCAATTTTCAGGAAAACAGGGAATACAAAGAGAAACAATAACGTTTGATAGAAACAAATAAAAATCATTTCTTTGTAAGAATCAGTAAAAACTCCTTTTTAAAATTTCTTGATCATTGCTATGAAAGCGCTTTATTTTTTGGTTGCGGCTTCCGCAGAGGAAGATGATTTGATCGTGATGTGGAGTGCTATGGCGATTGTTCTGATGATCTTGTTGGCGTATGGTATCCGATTGGTCGAACTGTTTTATGCCTATTTTTTTAAAAAGCCTTTTTACGTCCATTTTTATCTTTTTCCACAGCAATTAACCGATAAAGAATTGTTTGTGCTACAAACTCAATTTCCGTTTTACCGAAAGTTATCGCCAAAATACCAGGTCTATTTTGAACATCGTGTCAAACGTTTTATCTCAAAATACCAATTTATCGGTCAGCAAGGGCAACCAATCACCGATGACGTTAAAGTATTGATTGCCGCAACTTCGGTGATGCTCACTTTCGGAATGCGCAACTACCTGTATACCGTTTTTACTAAAATTGTAGTCTTTCCGTCAAAATATTATTCGGCATTAAATCAGGCGTATCATATTGGGGAATTTAATCCGGCATTAAAAACAATCGCTTTTTCCTGGAAAGATTTTGTCGCCGGTTACCAGGATGCGCATGACAACCGTAATCTGGGCTTGCATGAATTTACCCATGCACTGCATTTTCAGTGTGTTAAAAGCAATCATGTGAGTGCGATACTATTTGAAAAAATGTTTGCAAAAATCTTACAGGAATTAAAAAATCCGGAGTATAGTGAGCAACTCCGGGAATCGGGTTATTTTAGAGAATACGCATTTGAAAACCGATATGAATTTCTGGCCGTATTGCTGGAACACTTTTTTGAAACCCCGGAAACATTCCGAAACCATTTCCCGGTTTTATATGATCATATTCAAAAGATGATTAATTTTAGAGATCGTTAAGCGTGAGTTGAAAAAACGACAAAAAGATGCAGAATTGTTGTGACTACATTATCAGATATTTAAAATTCTAAAAATAGTGTTAAATTAAATTTAATGTAGGGACGAATACAGCATTTAAAAATTAGCTTTGTTGTTTATACAAATAAAGCAATACAAAAAACTACATTACGATACTATGAAAGGTAAACATATTGTATATCTCGTTCTGATTATAGTGTTGGGCGGAATGATATTCTATCGCGTTTCGGCCAATAAAGAAAAAGGGGATGGCGGTAAAAAAAGCGACGGTAAAAACGCTACAAAAGTCTCCGGAATTGTGTTGAAACCACAAGTGTTTTCCGATAATTTATCCCTGTCGGGTTCCATTGAAGCGAACGAGCAGGTGGAAATCAGGAGTGAGGTTTCCGGCATTGTAGAAAGTATCAATTTTAACGAAGGAACTCCGGTAACCCAGGGACAAGTGTTGTTTAAAATTAACGATAGCGAATTGCGGGCACAACTGGCGCAGGCCAAAACCCAACAAGCATTGGCTGCCGAAAACGAAAGAAGAGCCCGATTGTTATTGCAAAAAGAAGCCATCAGTCAGGAAGAATACGATACGGCCAACGCCACACTGCGTTCTACTCAGGCGCAAACGCAACTGATTCAGGCGCAATTGGCCAAAACCAGTGTAAAAGCACCTTTCTCCGGAAAAATAGGATTACGAGCGATTTCAAAAGGAACGTATGTAACACCAACAACCGTAGTGGCAAACCTGGTAAATATGAATCAGGTAAAAATCACCTTTTCCATACCGGAAAAATACGCAACCCAAATGAAAAAGGATGCGACCATTTCGTTTACGATAGCCGGATCAAAAGATGTCTTTAAAGCCAGGATATATGCCATCGAACCGGGTGTGGACGTTTCGACCCGAACCCTTCAGATGCGCGCACTGGCACAAAATCCGGATGGAAAATTACTACCGGGAACCTATGCCGATGTTGCACTTCCGCTGGAAAGCATTAACGATGCCTTGTTGGTGCCAACCGAAGCCCTGATTCCGATTCAGAACGGTAAAAAAATATTTATAGCCGAAAAAGGAAAAGCCAAAGAAGTTATTGTAGAAACCGGACCGCGTACGGCCAAAGATATCCTGATCACATCGGGTTTGAAGACAGGTGATACGGTACTAACCAGTGGTGTGATGACACTTAAAAATGATATGCCGGTTAAAGTCGCGATCAAAAACTAATGCGAAGCCTCACCTATTAAAGCACTGAAACATGAGTTTATCTACGACAAGTATCAAAAGACCGGTTTTAACGATCGTAATCAACCTGATGTTGATATTGTTCGGAATCATCGGATATACCTATCTGGGCGTACGGGAATTCCCGTCGATAGACCCGGCACAGATATCCGTTCGAACAAGTTATACCGGAGCCAATGCCGATATCATCGAATCACAAATTACCGAACCGCTCGAAAAAGCGATCAACTCGATCGACGGTATCCGGAATATCACTTCCTCGAGTAACCAGGGAAGTAGTAATATCACGATTGAGTTCAACCTTGATAAAAATCTTGAAGAAGCCGCAAACGACGTGCGGGACAAAGTGTCACAGGCGATTAGAAGCCTGCCGCAGGACATCGATGCGCCGCCGGTGGTTTCGAAAGCCGATGCCGATTCGGATCCGATTATTACCATGACGGTTCAGAGTGATAATAAAAACGTACTCGAACTAAGTGATTATGCGGATAACGTAATTGCACAGCGCTTACAAACCATTCCGGGCGTGAGTAGTGTGCAGATATGGGGACAACGTAAATATGCGATGCGATTGTGGATCGACCCGGTAAAACTGGCATCCTATGGTTGTACGGTTTCCGATGTACGCGAGGCCCTGAACAAACAAAACGTAGAATTGCCTTCGGGGAAACTAACCGGTGATAATACCGAACTGACGGTAAAAACGATTGGAAATTTATCAACCGAAGAAGAATTTAATAAAATCATTATTCGTGCCAATGGAGACAATATCGTTCGTTTGAGCGATGTTGGAAAAGCCTCTTTGGAAGCCGAAAACCTGGAAACAAAACTGAGCGATTCCGGTCAGCCGATGGTTGGTTTAGCGATCATTCCACAGCCGGGAACGAATTATCTGGACATTGCCGAAAAGTTTTATGTGCAATACGACCAGCTAAAAAAAGACTTACCGAAAGATTTTAAACTGAACATCGCAATCGATAATACGGTTTTCGTAAAAAAAGCCATTTTGGAAGTAGCCGAAACGCTGTTATTATCGGTAATCCTGGTTGTTTTGATCATCTATGTGTTTTTCAGGGATTGGGCGATTGCCTTCCGACCGTTGATCGATATTCCGGTATCGTTGATCGCGACCTTCTTTATCATGTATATTTTCGGATTCTCGGTAAACGTATTAACCTTATTAGCGATCGTTTTGGCAACCGGATTGGTGGTTGACGACGGTATCGTAGTAACCGAAAATATCTTTAAAAAAGTAGAAGAAGGAATGTCGCCGATCGAAGCGGCTGTAAAAGGTTCCAACGAAATCTTTTTTGCTGTTATCTCGATTTCCATTACGCTGGCTGCGGTATTTTTACCAGTGATTTTCCTCGAAGGATTTGTTGGCCGTTTGTTCCGGGAATTCGGAGTAGTAATCGGTGCGGCAGTATTGATATCGGCCTTTGTATCGTTAACGCTAACACCAATGTTAAATGCCTACCTGATGAAAGGTGGCGAGCAGAAAAAAACAAAATTCTATAACCTGACCGAGCCGTACTTTGAAAAAATGAACAAAGGTTACGCTGCGTCACTGGTAAGCTTTCTAAAACGCAAATGGTTGAGTTTCCCGATTTTGATCGGATGTATCGGATTGATTGTGTTGTTTTTTAAAACCCTACAAAAAGAAACGGCGCCGTATGACGACCGTAGTTATATCACCATGCGGGTAACCGCACCGGAAGGAGCGACCTACGATTATATGGATCGTTTTATGAGTGAGCTAACGAACTTAATAAACGACTCTGTACCGGAGAAAAAAGTTAGTTTGATCATTACATCACCCGGATTCGGATCGGCTTCTGTAAATAGCGGTGTAGCGCGTTTATCATTGGTAGAACCGGATCAGCGAAAACGATCTCAAAAAGAAATCACCGACGATCTATCGAAATGGACCCGACAGTATTCCGAAGCCAAAGTAGCGGTTTCCGAGTCACCGACCATCGCCGTAAACCGTAGGGGAGGACTTCCGATACAATATATTATTCAGGCACCGAACTTTAAAAAACTGGAAGAAAAAATTCCGGAGTTTATGGACGAAGTGGCCAAAGATCCAACGTTCTCGATTACGGATGTAAACCTGAAATTCAATAAGCCTGAAATTTATGTGAGCATTGACCGTGAAAAAGCGGAAAGTATGGGGATTTCGGTTATCGATGTAGCGCAAACTTTACAACTTTCATTGAGTGGCCAGCGTTTTGGTTATTTTATGATGAACGGAAAGCAATACCAGGTAATGGGGCAATTCGACAAAAAAGACCGTAGCGCGCCAATGGACCTGACTTCAATGTTTGTTCGTAACAAAGACGGAAAACTGATTCAATTGGATAACGTAGTGAAAATTGAAGAACAAAGTAGTCCGCCACAGCTTTACCATAACAACCGTTATATGTCGGCTACCGTTTCGGCCGGATTGGCACCGGGTAAAAGTCTTGGCGATGGTATTGATGCGATGGAACGCGTAAAAGCAAAAGTACTGGACGATACTTTTACAACCGATTTGGGTGGAGAATCCCGTGACTTTGTGGAAAGTAGTTCGAACACATCATTCGCTTTTGGACTGGCTTTATTGCTGATCTTCCTGATTCTTGCCGCGCAGTTCGAAAGTTTTATCGATCCGTTTATTATTATATTAACCGTTCCGATGGCGGTTGCAGGAGCCTTATTTTCGTTATGGCTATTTGGTCAGACATGGAATATTTTTAGTCAGATCGGAACCATTATGCTAATCGGATTGGTAACGAAAAACGGTATCCTGATCGTCGAATTTGCGAACCAACTCCGGGAACAGGGTAAGAGTAAATACGATGCGATTGTAGAAGCCGCCGAATCCCGTTTACGCCCGATTTTAATGACCAGTTTGGCCATTGCATTAGGAGCCTTACCGATCGCGTTATCGTTGGGAGCTGCTTCGCAGAGCCGTATGGGAATGGGAGTGGTAATTGTAGGAGGAACCATCTTCTCGTTAATATTGACATTATTTGTGATTCCGGCGATTTACCTGATGTGGTCCAGAGCGCGTAAACACCGCCCGGAATTTGATAATATTAAAGACTAATTATGAAACAGTATCTGTTTGTTATATTCGCAATTGCAACGACAAATCTGGTAAAGGCACAGGAAATTCTGACTGCCAAGGAAGCCGTTGAGATCGCATTAAAAAATAATTACGACATTCTGATCGCGACGAATCAGGCGAAGATCAGTGAAAAAAATGTAGGAGTTGCCAATGCCGGGATGTTGCCAAGGTTGGATGCGACGTTGACAAAGAATAATAATCAGCAAAATTCAACGCAAACGCAGGCTGATGGTACACAAAGAGAACTGAATAATGCCAAAAACAACAGTTTGAACTATGGTGTTACTTTAGGTTGGACCATATTCGATGGTTTACGGATGTTCGCGCGATATGATCAATTAAAAGAACTCGAAAAACAAGGAGAAACACAATTAAAATCGGCCATTGTGACCAAAGTGGCCGATGTGTTGTCAACCTACTATGATTTGGTGCAACAACAACAAATGCTGGCTACGTTGGATACTGCAGTTGTGATTTCGAAACAACGATTGCAAACGGCAGATAATCGTTATAAAATTGGAAAAGCATCCAAATTGGAAGTTTTAAATGCTCAGGTCGATCTCAATACTGATGTGACGAATCTGGTCAAGCAAAAACAATTGTATGCGAATACCATAACGCTGCTAAACGAATTACTCGTTCGCGACCGAACCACCACGTATCGTGTGGAGGAAACAGTTCATGTTGATAGTAAACTGGAATTGGAAAATTTAATGCGTTTGGCCGAAAAGCAAAACCCGGATATTCAGTTAGCTATAATTAATAAAAGGGTTGCCGAACTGGATTTAAAACAGGTAAAGGCCAATAGGTATCCTGTGATCAAATTAAATACGGGCTATAATTTTGCCGAAACGGAATCCAGTCTTGGTTTCGTTACCCAATCTTCTTCCAAAGGATTTAACTATGGATTAAGTGCGACACTAAATATTTTTAACGGATTTCTGCAGCACCGAAACGAAAAAATTGCCAACCTTCAGGTCGAAAACACACAATTTCTATTGGACAAACAAAAACAAAGCCTGAATACACAATTAACGACCGTATTTCAATCCTATCTGACCAATTTGGAGCTAAAGGAGCTGGAGGAAAAAAACGAAGACATAGCGCGACAAAATCTGGATATCACCTTGGAAAAATTCAGAATAGGAACGATCACTACAATAGAATTCCGAAATGCCCAATTAAACTACATTACTGCCCGAACCCGTCATAATGCAGCGCGTTATCAGGCAAAAATTTCAGAAGTGGCTTTAAAAGAACTAACCGGATCAGTAACATTTTAATGTACATATAAAAGATTGTAGAATATGATTTTTGTCAATGTTTTTGTAATTTTATAGAGCTAAATTAGTTCATAATCAAAAACATATAGTTATGAAACATCGTGTTCCTGTATCGTCTATTATGACTAAGAATGTGGTTAAACTCAACCTTACGGATGATTTGACCAAAGCTGAAATGCTCTTTAAAAAAAATAACATCAGACATATCCCGGTGGTGAATGGAAATAACATCATTGGAATGCTGAGTTATACCGACTTGTTGCGTATTTCGTTTGTCGACGCTGTAGACGATGACGAAGAAATTATTGATACAACTGTGTATAATATGTTTACGATCGAACAGGTAATGGCCAAAAGACTGGTTACCATTTCTCCGGAAACGACCATTAAAGAAGCTGCCGAAATATTGGCAACAAAAGAGTTTCATGCTTTACCGGTTGTTGAAGGGGATTTGCTGGTTGGAATTGTTACAACTACGGATCTGATTAAATATTTGATAAGCCAGTATTAATTTTAACAAAAAATAGATTAATATTCAAAATAATTGTTAATTTTAATTGATCAAACAATTAATTGAATATTATGAAAAAAACTACTCAAAAGAAATTTTTAGCCCTATTGGCAATGGCTTTAATGGGCGTTACGGCTTCCGGGCAGGCTTTCTATACCAATGGAGGGCTTACTACGGGAACTACCACTGCTAATGGTTCGACTACGTCACCAGCAGGGTATACCTGGAGCGAATTACAATCGGTAGGTGGTGTTTCGAATACAAACTTAGGATTCGGTGCTATTTTTAGTACGACTGGTAGTAACCTTCGTATTGCAGATAACTTTACAGTGACTTCGACTATGAATCTAACAACTGTAGATTTGTTTTGCTATCAGACAAGTTATGCAGGAACGACACCACCAATTGACCAAATGCGTGTTCAAATCTGGAATGGGGATCCGTCTGTCTTGACCTCGACTGTGGTAGCAGGTAATATGACTGCCAATATATACAATGCAGGCGCCAGTGGGGAGGCCAATATGTATCGTATTGGAAATAATACGCCTGGTACAACTCGTAAATTATGGCGTATTAGCGGAAACCTTACTGCGACGCTGGCACCGGGAACCTACTGGATTGATTTCCAGGTACACGCAACCAATGATTCGTCGATCTTTTTCCCGGCTGTAACAGTCCCGGGTTCACTTAGTCTGGCGGGTTGGAATGCGAAACAATACAGTGGAACTGCCTGGGCAGGATTAGTGGACGCTGGTTCTACTCAAGCGATGGATATGCCGTTTATTTTGAATTATCAGGCATTCTTGGGTACAGAAAGTTTCGTAACCAATAATAAAATGATGTTGTATCCAAATCCGGCAGCGAATATGTTTACTTTAAAAGTGAATTACAATGCGACACAGGCTACTCCGGGACGTGTTGAAATTTATGATTTAAAAGGAGCAAAAGTATTGGATCAGCAATTGGTTTTGGCCGATGCGGATAGCTATCCGGTGAATATCGAATCGTTAAACAGAGGTGTTTATCTTGTGAAGACTTTTGATATCAATAATAACGAAATCGTAAAAACAAAACTGGTAAAAGAGTAATTGTTTTAATATGATCAAATAAAAAAAGCAGCCTTTTCGGGCTGCTTTTGTTTTTTATAAAGAGGTGATCTTTTTTAAATCGGCTATAGTTGCAACGGGATCGGAAGCTTTAAAAACGTAGCTGCCGGCTACAAGTACATCGGCTCCGGCCTCAATAAGCTGTCGGGCGTTTAGATTGGTTACACCGCCATCGATTTCGATTAAAGTTGAAGCATTGTTACGATTAATGATTTCTTTTAGCTGTTTTATCTTTTTATAGGTATTCTCAATAAACGACTGGCCGCCAAATCCGGGATTAACACTCATCAGACATACCATATCGATATCGTTGATCACATCTTCCAGTAAAGCGACATTCGTATGAGGATTCAAAGCAACGCCAGCTTCCATGCCTTCAGCTTTTATGGCTTGTAATGTACGGTGTAAATGGGTACAGGCTTCGTAATGGACCGTAAGAATATCGGAACCAAGATCTTTAAAAGTTTTGATATAACGATCCGGATCGACAATCATTAGGTGAACGTCAATCGTTTTACGGGCATGTTTGGTGATGGCATCTAAAACCGGCATTCCGAAAGAGATATTAGGGACAAAAACGCCGTCCATAATATCAATATGAAACCAGTCGGCCTCACTGTTGTTGATCATTTCGATGTCGCGTTGCAAATTGGCAAAATCCGCTGCAAGGACAGAAGGGGCAATTATATTATGTTTCATTGTGTTGTGTTTGTTTGCAAAGATAACGAAATGTTGGATTATGAATGTTGGATAACGAAAGAATTGCAAAAGAAGAAAAAGGGTAAAAAAACAAAACTCCGGTAATCAGCCGGAGTTTCAATCATCAATCAAAAAACGAACAGTTATTGAAACTGTTGTTGCGTTTAATATTTTTAGTACGAATGTTCAATTTTATAAAGATATAATAAACATTCTGTTTTATCCTAATTTTTATCCTAAATATGTTTTTAGGATTTTACTTCTGGACGTATGTTTTAATCTGCGGATCGCTTTTTCTTTGATCTGACGAACACGTTCCCGTGTCAGGTCGAAAGTTTCACCGATTTCTTCCAGTGTCATTGGATGTTGATCACCTAAACCGAAGTAAAGACGAACCACATCAGCTTCACGAGGTGTTAAGGTTTCCAGAGCTCTTTCGATTTCGGTACGTAATGATTCGTGAATCAATTCCCGATCCGGGTTTGGTGATTCACCGGAACGCAATACGTCGTAAAGGTTAGAGTCTTCACCTTCTACTAACGGAGCATCCATCGACAGGTGACGACCGGAGTTTTTCATACTCTCCTTAACGTCATTAACGGTCATGTCCAGTTCTTTTGCGATTTCCTCTGCAGAAGGAGCGCGCTCGTTAGACTGCTCTAACAAGGCATACATTTTGTTGATCTTATTGATCGAACCAATTTTGTTTAAAGGCAGCCTTACAATACGGGATTGCTCCGCTAAAGCTTGTAAGATCGACTGACGAATCCACCAAACGGCATAGGAAATGAATTTGAAACCACGTGTTTCATCAAAACGTTGTGCCGCTTTAATTAACCCCAAGTTACCTTCGTTAATCAAATCGGGTAAAGTTAAACCTTGATTTTGATACTGTTTAGCAACCGAAACCACGAAACGTAAGTTAGCCTTGGTAAGTTTTTCTAAGGCTCTCTGGTCTCCGGCTTTAATTCTTTGTGCTAATTCTACCTCTTCATCAGCGGTAATCAAGTCAACTTTTCCAATTTCTTGTAGGTACTTGTCTAAGGAAGCAGTTTCACGGTTAGTAACCTGCTTGGTAATTTTAAGTTGTCTCATTTAAGAATCTCCTCTTTTTAAGTATTCAGTAATTATACGTAACAGGCTGGAAAAAAGTTACAAATTTTTTGAAAATATTTTAAAATAGCGTAAATTCTGTGTAAAGGCTTTGTTTTTAGGGAGTTGGTTTTTTAGTAATTCTGTAGTTTCAGAAGATAGTATTAAGAAAATCCCGTGTTTAAGTTTTTACTACTGCTAAAGTAGAAAGATGCTTTCAGTGAACGGCAATTGGGTTTTAATAATCGATTTTAATCTCGTTTTTTAAGCGCTCTATATAGAAATCAATTTTGTGTAATGATTTGTTAAAGAATTGTTTGCGATCTTTTGTTCCGGAAACATTCAGTGATTTGGAATTTTTAACCTGATTTAAAAAGAAGGACAACGTACTGGAACAGGTTTCGGAATCATCGGTTATAAAATAACCCAACATGGTATAGGGGATAAACAGCGCTTGTTTTTTAGCATCCGTTACTAATACATTGTTGTTTAAAATGAGTAATTCATTATAATAGATATGATACAAAGGATCATGAACACATTTTTTTTCTGCCTTATGTATAATGGCTTTTAAATCGTCATATAATGCGATCGCATTTTGCAGGTTAACCAGCCCGGCTTCAAAGAAATACAGAATTTGTTGCAGTGTACTATTTATAGTGGTATCGTTCCAGATTTCATGTACTTCAACCGATTCGTAGACTTTTTTCAGCGTTTGTGTATATTCGGACAACTGACCGTCAATTGAAAATTTCTCGAAGGGTTCCTGATTTTTACTTCCGTTTAAAAGATTCATCCAGACATATAGTTTGAATTTAGACAGCAACGTTCCGTCTGCCGTATAAAAAAGCGGAATGTCTTTGGCTGAATAATACATTTTTGTTTCGGAAAGAGAAGTAAATAATTGTAGTTTTTCGGATGAATGTCTGAAATAAGCAATCATATCCTCCATGGAATGAATCTCCTTTGTCTTTTCCATAATAACTTTCTGCTCCTGAAAAAACAGTTTATCCATAGAGATTTTATAATGCCTGCAGAGAGTTACGGTTTCCGCTATGGTAAATTTGCTTTTTTGAGAAATGCGACGATGGGCGGCATCATAGCTAATATTCAAAACAGTAGCGAGCTCGCTAATGAGGGAAGTATGGTCCGGAAGTTGTTTCCGGATCGCTTGTAAAAGGATTTCGTGTTCTTTCATAATTTGCGATAATCACAAATTTAAAACTTTTAAATAACATTAAGTACAATTTTATATGTGAAAATTGCAATAGGTTTGACTAACAATTTTAAACGCTAAAATTATGAAACTACAATTCGTCGCTTTTTTTATCCTGTTGCTTTCCAACACGGTTTTGGCACAGGATACAATAACGGTTACTACCGGGAATCGACCGGAAGCATTGGTTAGAGAAGTATATGCTAAAGAACAAACCGAAAATAAAAGTCCGCGCGACAGTGTTCGCATATTTAGTATTTCTCCGATTCATAGTCGTGTTACTAAAGTAAACGGACTGACATTAGGAGCAGGGCATTTTGAGAACACTAGGATCAAATTTCAGGAAGTAAACGGTTTGAACATCGAAGCAAGTCCTATTGCTCTTGCGCTAATTACATTTGGGCTTGGGATTACTATTGAAGGTTTTTTTGTAGCAGCCAGAAAGGATCCTTTTGAGAGTTATTCTTTAACCAGAACTTTTTTAAAACAGGATAATGATATATTAAGAACCCGGATTAATGGATTAAATATAAGTTCGGGTGGATTCCTACAGGGAGGAGCGCAGGTTAATGGTTTAAATATTTGTGTGGTTTCGGTAATGAATAAAATGAATGGTGTTTCGGTTACTGGAGCGATTTTGAGTGCCGGTAAGATGAATGGAATTTCTGTTTGCGGGATTGCAAACATAGCCGAAACCGGGAACGGTTTGCAACTGGCTATTTCAAATGTGGCAAAGGATTATCGCGGATTGCAAATTGGTTTGTTTAATAATGCTAAAAACCTAAGAGGAGTTCAATTTGGATTATGGAATACGAATGGAAAAAGAAGACTTCCTTTTGTGAACTGGCAATTTAAAAGCTAAACGATGAAAAAGATTCCTAGTATACTGATCGTATTTCGGTTCCTTTTGGGGCCTGTTATGATTGCGCTGACCTATCGTTTTGAAGCAGCCATACGTTTTGAACTAGTCATTTTAATCGTTTTGGGGTTGTTGTCGGATATTTTCGACGGAATCGTAGCCCGAAAAACGGGCGTGTCGTCACCGGAATTACGGCGAATGGATAGTCAGACGGATTTGGTTTTCTGGTTGTGTGTGGGATGGTGTTCCTGGTTATTACATCCGGAAATTATCATGGAATACAAAATCCCGATAGCGATTGTTTTTGTGATGGAAGCGATGACCTACGTGATTAGCATTGCAAAGTTTGGCAAAGAAACCTGTACGCATGCTTTTCTGTCTAAATTATGGGGATTGACGCTACTCACGGTTTTTGTTTCGATCATTGGTTTTGGCTACGGCGGATGGGCCATGAAAACGGCGGTATTTTTCGGATTGATATCGCATATCGATGTTTTTTTAATTATTCTGTTATTACCCAAATGGACGTATGACGTTCCCAGTTTTTATCATGCGTATTTAATCCGAAAAGGGATAGCTTTTAAAAAGAATGTCCTTTTTCATGAATCGGAAAAATAAAAAATTAAGGCTATTACAATCGTAATAGCCTTTTAATTTCCTATATATACTGTTTCTATTCTTCCCAAAAAGGAGGAGCCACATTTGATGAAAAAGAGGTGCAATCGCCACATTCTATCGGAGTTAATACATAAGAGACAGGAGCTTTTGCATAATTATAAATAGCCATAAGGTTGTTGTTTAGAAAAATGTTAATATAAGGTGCAAAACATAGAGGGCCTCCATAGCAATATTGAAGGTCTGCGAGGTAACAATCCACTTTATAGGGCGGTAACGCTTCGCCCGGGAAAAGATCGGCATAATTAAAGTAAATTCGTTTGGATGAAACCGTTGCAACATCGAAGAAGCCTATTACTTTTTCATTAGGATTGTTTACCGACTTAATATTGCCCACCAGATATCCGGGTTGATTCGGTGAAAAGATACTTCCGCCACCGGACAGTTTTTTTAAGGTTTTATAATAATTATAAGCGTGTAGATTTTGTACATATTGGCGTACCAGAATCGTATAGCGATGACTCATAATATAATTCTGATTACTGATAAAACGCACCGGGAAATCGACACGATCTTCAGCCGTTTCAGTTGAGTTAAACAATATAATATCGGTAGATTTATCGATACTGTAACAAATTCGGGCTTCTTCGGTACGCGGGACCATAGTTACGAATAGTTCATACAGACTTGGGCCTGAAACAGTCCCTCTAAGATGTATCCATCTTGGTGCGATAACTTTATAGGATTCTTCATATTCAAACCGATAATATTTTGAACTGCTGGATGGATCGTAACTTTTGGCTCGAATTTCGACACCCCTTATATTGTCTATAGTGCGAACAGTAGCCGTCACATCCTGTAAAGGCGTGTCGGTTGGTAAAATTTCTTTTGTGGAAACATATTTTTTACCATCGCTGGTAATCACAGTTAGTTGGTACTGTTTACCGGGAACGGCCTGAAATGCAGTAACCGAAGTATAGGTACGGTTATTTTCTACAAAAGGATATTCGTTTCCATCGCTGTCGGTTACGATCACGTCGGCATTTTCTTCAAATACCGGTCCGAAATCTTCAAAGCGATAGGTTCGGAAAACTTTTACGGTTTGTTTTTCAAGAATATTGGTAATAGTGGCTTCGATGACCACGGCATCTTCAAAAGTGTCCGTTTTCATTTTATACGGATCGGTACAATTGGTCAGACCAAAACCAATCAGTAGAAGGAATAGTAACTGGATTAAAAATTTTATTTTCATAGGATATCATGATTAAAACCAAAACCGTAAATTAAATTTGAATTGCTGTCTTATAAAATAACATTATGTTTTTCTCATTCCCAAAAGGGAGGAACTACGTTCGACGAAAAAGACGTGCAATCACCACATGCTGCGGGCGTTAAAGTATAAAAGTAAGGCGCTTCTAGAAAATCATAAATAGTCATAAGGTTATTAGCGAGAAAGGCATTTACAGCAGGAGCAGAACACTCCGGACGGCCATAGCAGTATTTTTGTCTAAGTAAATGACACTCTACTTTATAGGGAGGTAAGGGTTCACCGGGAAAAAGATCGGCATAGTTAAAGAAAATTCGCTTGGATGAAACGGTCGAAACATCAAAGAAACCGATTACTTTTTCATTTGGATTATTTACCGATGTAATATTTCCGCGAAAGTGTCCAGGTTGATTCGGTGAAAAGATACTTCCGCCATCGGATATTTTTTTTAAGTTTTTGTAATAATTGTATGCATGTAGGTTTTGTACATATTGCCGTACCAGAATAGTATAGCGGTGACTCATAATATAATTCTGGTTACTGATAAAACGAACCGGAAAATCGACACTGTTTTCTATGGTTTTGCCTTTGTCAAACAATAAGATTTCGGTGGATTTATCGGTACTATAACAAATTCGGGCTTCTTCCGTACGCGGAACCATCGTTATTTCAAGTTCATACAAACTTGGACCGTGAACAAATGCTTTAACAGTTATCCATCTTGGTGCGATAACTTTATAACTCTCTTCATATTCATAACGGTAAAATTGTGACGCGTTATTCGGATCAGGACTTTTCGCCCGAATCTCCACACCTCTTATATTGTCGATGGTTGTTACATTGGCGGTTACGTCTTCTAACGGATTGTCCGGTGGTAAAATTTCTTTTGTGGAAACATATTTTTTACCGTCGCTGGTAATCACGGTCAGGTAATACAGTTTTCCCGGAACGGCCTGAAATGCAGTAACCGAAGTATAGGTACGGTTATTTTCTACAAAAGGATATTCGTTTCCATCGCTGTCGGTTACGGTCACGTCGGCATTTTCTTCAAATACCGGTCCGAAATCTTCAAAGCGATAGGTTCGGAACACTTTTACGGTTTGCTTTTCAAGAATATTGGTAATAGTGGCTTCGATGACCACGGCATCTTCAAAAGTGTCCGTTTTCATCTTATACGGATCGGTACAATTGGTCAGACCTAAACCAATCAGTAGGAGGAATGCGAGTTGGGTTACAAATTTTGTTTTCATAACGTATTAGTGTCATTAAATGGTGAAATATAGGGAATAGAGGAGCCCTGACATTCCGAAAACGGAATATCAATTCTTGATTTACGCTATTGATAAAGTAAGCCGGATTATAAAGCCGGCTTACCTGTAGAATTAAAATTGTATGAGAGGATTACGGTATTTCGATATAATCTTTGGTATAAACCGGTTCTCCTTTTTCGGTAAAACCTTCCAAAATAATTTCAAAAACACCTTTGATGTCAGAACTGTAAAAAGAAATATTCATTGGTTCCTGACCAACGTTCAGATTCGGGAACCAGGCCAATTGGTAACGGTAATCCGGAATTCGCTCCAGATTATGTGTTCCGTCGTATTTCGGACTGTAATAGGTTTTCTTTTTCTGAGGTCTGTTAATTTCAGTTTTTTTAATAAAATCACCGGAAGCTTTTGTCTGATAGTCAAAATTTTTGGTAATAATATTCACAATACCACTATACATAATTGGTCCATAGATGTACGCCTTATTGACGATGGATATTTTATGAATATTATTGGTGTTGTACTGGAATAATTCATCACTATTCTGAATCAACAATCCATCAACCATGATCAAAGGATTATCGACGGAACCATCGTTAGTGGCGGTATTTCGAAGGTGTAGGGAGTACTTACCGCCTTTTTCGCGGAAGAATAACTCGGGTACAACTTCGGTTACTGTTTCTTTAAAAGAAGAAAAACGGGTGTAATCATCCAGGAAATAATCTTTTTGCAATGGATGGTAAAAAGGTTGTGTACGTGGTGCTACTTCGAGACTATCTCTTTTTCTGGAATAATAAGCATTTTCAATCTGGTTGGCTGTAGAGCGTTCCTCAATTGCGGCTTTATAAGCCGGATTCAGATTAAAAGCTTCCGGGAACCGCAACTGCGACAGATCGACATTTTGCATATCGGTTAGCAGGACACTATAGTCATCATGTTCGGAATCGACCACTTGTATAACAGCATTATTGGTGTTCGGATAACGATCCAACGCAAAAAAGAATTTTCCGTCTTTATCGGTAACGGCCATCTTTGTTTCAAATGATTTTCCGGGTAATGATAGCGCGATGTTTTTATGATGTACTTCCTGTCCACTTTTCGACGTGATTTTACCGGAAAGTAATTCGCCTCTTAGTTCCGGAATATGTACAATCCCACCGCCGGCCATAGGTGTTTCATTCGCATTCGAAATAAAAGCTTGTGGTGTTGCTGCGGATGGGTTTGCAAGAGCATCTACTTTTCGTACAGAAAGGGAATAAACACCTTTGCTGCCATTGGTCAGAGGATTAATAGTAAGATTAATTTTTTCGCGATTTCCATAGCTTTTTTTATCACTGTTAAGTGCGATAAAATTGCTGGAAACTTTGTTATTGGTGTTTTTAACGACCAAAGTCTCTTTGGAAACCGGACTTTTTCCTTGCAGAAATGGATTGATCAACACCATATCCTGCTGGAAAAATGAAGCTGTATTATTGTTGAGCATCCAGTTCGTATAGGCAATAAGCTTATAGTTTCCGGTTTTTAAGGTGGTAGGGATAAAGAAATCGCCTTGTGCCACACCATTGTCCAGATGTATTTTTTGTTTTAAGACACTTTTTTTATCGGCATCGATTACTTCGATATACGCTATTTTACTGATAGTGCTGCTTGTATTATTGCCGGCATTAAGGCAATATAGACTATAATAGCAGGATTCACCTGTTAAAAGCATAGTTGTATTGGAATGCACATAAATGCGCTCCAAAGCCGTAACCGTGAGGTTACTTTTTTTAGAACTGCCTTGTGCGATACTGTTATGACTAAAGAAGCAGCTTGCTCCTATTAAAATCAGAGGTAAAATATTTTTTCTCATTCCCAGAATGAAGGTATTACGTTAGACGAAAATGTAGTGCAATCACCACATGGAGCTGGTGTTAGCGTATATGTAGGGGCCTCATCAAATTTATAGATAACCATAATTTTGTTGTTTATATAGCCTACTATCGAAGGACCATCACAATATGGATTCAAAGTCGAAAAACAATACTCCAATTCCTGTTCACTACAGTTTACTTTATAAGGAGGTAACGGTTTACCTGGAAACAGATCGGCATAATTAAAGAAAATTCGCTTGGATGAAACGGGCGAAACATCAAAATAACCGATTACTTTTTCACTGGAATTGTTTACCGATTTTATATTTCCAATAAGGAACCCCGGTTGATTTGGAGACAGGATGTTTCCTCCGGAACCTGCTAGTTTTTTTAAGGCTTTGTAATAATTATAGGAATGTATATTTTGTACATATTGACGTACCAGAATGCTATAGCGATGGCTCATGATATAATTCTGGTTACTGATAAAGCGTACCGGAAAATCGACACGGTCTTCAGCGGTTTCGTTAGTGTTCAACTGTATAATCTCCAACGATTTATCCGTGCTGTAACAAGTTCTGGCTTCTTCTGTACGCGGTAACATGGTTAATATCGGCTGATTTGGATTTGATCCGGAAAAATAAGCTTTACTAGTAATCCATTTCGGAGCTACAATTTTATAGGTTTCCTCATATTCGAAACGATAATATTGAGAAGTACCGCTTGGGTTGTAGCTTTTTGCCCGGATTTCAACACCGGTTACATTATCAATGGTTTGCACATTGGCGGTTACCTCTTCCAACGGACTGTCGGTTGGTAAAATCTCCTTGGTTGAGGTGTATTTTTTACCATCGCTTGTGATTACCGTTAGTTGGTATTGCTTACCCGGTACCGCCTGAAAGGCATTAACTGATGTATACACATGGTTGCTTTGTACAAAAGGATATTCAACGCCGTCGTTATCCGTTACAAAAACATTGGCGTTTTCTTCAAAAACAGGACCAAAATCTTCAAAGCGATAGGTTCTGGAAACTTTTATAGTTTGTTTTTGAAGCACGTTTGTAATGGTTGCTTCTACGACCAAGGCATCTTCAAAGGTGTCGGTTTGCATTTTATACGGATCGGTACAGTTGGTTAAACCGATACAAATCAGTAATACAAATGTTAGTCTGGTTAAAATTATTTTTTTCATAACGTATTAATCGCGTTAAAATCTGAAATTATAAGTAATAGTTGGAACAGGGATTGAGAAAATAGAAGTTTTATATCCTTTAACCTGTCCGTTTTCTGTTACAAAGTATACGGAATACGGGTTGTTACGTCCCAGAACGTTGTAAACCGAGATATTCCAGAAACTGTGCGCCAGTTTTTTAATTTTATGGTTGCCTTCAATATTTAAACCGATATCCATACGGTAATAGTCTGGAATTCGGAATTCATTTCGATCACTATACAAAGTATATTCTGCATTTCCAAACTGGTACTTTCCTACAGGATAGGTAATGGGTCTACCGGTTTGATAAATGAAATTCATGGATAAACTGTAGCGTTTAGTAAATTTATAATTTAAAACGGCACTAAAATCATGTGGTTTGTCAAAATTTGCAGCAAAGAAAGCTCCGTTGTTTACTTTTTCCTCATCAAATGCACTATCTAGTTTGATCAAGGTTCTGGAATAGGTATATCCAATCCATCCGTTAAGTTTTCCGGCAGTTTTCTTTAGTAACAATTCCACACCATAGGCTTTTCCTTCACCTTGTAACAACTCGGTTTCGATATTTTTGTTAAGCATGATTTCGGCTCCTACTTTATAGTCCAGAATGTTGTTCATATGTTTGTAGTAACCTTCCAGGCTCACTTCATACATTTCATCTTTAAATGTTTTGTAAGCGCCCAAAGAGAACTGTTGGGCATCCTGTGGTTTTACATTGATATCGGATAGTTTCCAAACATCGGTTGGCGCCTGTGTCGTATTACTTGACAACAGGTGCATGTACTGATACGTTTTATCGTAACCGGCTTTGATGGAGAAGTCTTCGGTAAAAGCATATTTGATGGCTAATCTAGGTTCAAAACCGCCATAGGTTTTTACGACTTCATTATTGCCAAACGTTTGGATTTCAGCAACGGTTTCATTGCTTTTTGGTAATCCGTCCTGGTAAATACGCTGGTTGGAAGCGCCTAAAGCCGCAAACATCGAATAGCGTAATCCAATATTAAAGGATAGCTTGTCATTGAATTTAAAGTTGTCGGCGATATAAAGGGCCGATTCCAGTCCTTGCTGTTTGTCAAGCGTAACAGGAATTAATTTTGAATTTTCGCCTATTGGATCCAGAAAACCAGGGTTTACACCATACAGTTTACTGGAGATACCGTAATTGAAAGTATGTTTTTTATTGTAATCATAGTTAAATTTTAACTGCGCTTGCGTTTCGTCAATTTTATAACCATAATCAAAGGCTTTCTGGCTTTCGGCTTTGTTAAAACCAATGTTGAATTTATATTCCGAGTTGGTCAGGATTAAAGCCCCTTTGTGTTTTTCGTTAAAATTGTGATTCCATCGCAACGTTGCAAGTCTGTTGCTATATTTATAAAGGGAATCCGAAGTAATACTAAAAGCATCACGGCTATAATAGAACGTTGCCTGAATATCGTTATTGTCGTTAATTTTATGATTGTATTTGGCTACAACGTCATAAAAATTGGCCTGACTGTTTTTTAAAGACGGTTCGTTAAGCGATTTTAAAATCCAGTCGGAATAGGTCGCACGACCACCAACCAATAAACTTGATTTTTCTTTTACAATCGGAGTAGTCACCATTAAATTGCTGGTTACAGGCCCAAGACCACCTTCTCCGGAGAATTTGTTGGTATTTCCGTTTTTAGTGGAAATATCGAAAACCGAAGACAGTCTTCCTCCGTACTCAGCCGGAATACTACCTTTATAGATATCGGCTTTGTTGATGGTATACGGATTGATAGCGGAGAACAAACCGAAGAAATGCGCCGGATTATACAATGTGGCATCATCCAATAGGAAAAGGTTTTGATCTTCTTTACCACCACGAACGTTAACTCCCGAAGAACCTTCACCAGCCGATTTAATACCCGGAATGGTTGTGGCAATTTTCAGGATATCCCGCTCTCCTAATACGGTAGGAACGTTTTTTAGATCTTTTATGTTGATGGAAGTTACACCGGCGATAGCACCTTTAACACCCTCACGTTTTTTACCACGTACGTTCACTTCTTCCAATAAGGTAATGTTTTCGGTGATGTTTAAGTTAAGTGTACCGTTGTTGTACATCATAATCTTCCGTGTTACTTTTTTATGGGTAAACGACTCTATTTCCACAACATTTAAACCCGACGGAAGTTGCAGACTATAATGTCCGGTATCATCGGTCATCGCTGTAGCCTCATTGTTTGGAGTTTTTATGATCACATTGGCAATAGGCTCTCCGTTTTTGGTGTTTTTGATATAACCGGAAAGCTCAAACGTTTTTCGTCCGCTCACCTGCGATTCCTTTCCGATTAAGGAAACGGAATTGTTTTTAGAATCGCCACTGGTAGCGTCGTCATATTGTTGGTAAAATACAGGATCACCCTGAATCACCACTTCGTCACTTTTGCGCGTAGTGGTTTCGCCAAAATAATTGTCGGCCAGCTTGGAATAAATAATACTATTGTTGGTAAGAATCACATTATTCTTATCGACAAAAAAGTTAAGGTCGGTATTGTTGAAAATTTCAGTCAGGATTTCATCCAGTGATGCCTGATTAAAATTTTTGGTGATACGAATGTTTTTATAAATCTCCAGCCAGGAGTTGTCGAAATAGAATTTATAGCCAGAGGCAGCTTCTATTTTGTTCAAGGCTGTCGGGACATCAGAATTGTTCAGTTCCAGGGATAATTTTTGTTTTTCCTGAGAAAAGGCAGCCTGACTGTACACGAGGATGAACAGAGCAAGTAAAATTTTCTTCATTACGGATGGTTAGTTTCGAGTAGGGAATTGATTTTGTGGATTAGATCGTCATAGAAAAGATATTTGTTTTCCTTTTCCTGTGACTTGTTTTGACTGTACAAGTCGTTGATTTTCTTTTTCAGATCGGGAAACAAGGCGATAAGATCGCTTTTGGAAGCTATTTTGTGATAGGTGTCATTACGATAGATATAGTATTCATTATTGTCTTCAAACTCATTGTAGGTACGGGTACCATTGACAATCTCGCGTCTGTCTTTATGATGTTTGATATAGAAACTAAAGTTGTTTCCTTTTAGATTTTCTTCATAATAGCCTTTTATAAAAGTGATTATTGGAGAAACCTTTTTTCCAAGGTTGACAAACTTTTTGTTGTTGATAGTAAATTCATCTACATTTTGCGGAATGAGTTCGATTCCTATATTTCCGGATTCGGCCGATGGTTTGTAAACCAAATTATCCTGATATAGATCGTATTTCATGTCTATGTAATAATAATATTGATTTTCATACAAAACAGTCGCCTTAAGCGGCGTGTCTGATAAATAATAGCGATGCTTCCCATTTAAAAGAGGATAGGGATTGGTGTGGTAGTAACCATTGTTAATGGCTAAGCCTTGTTTGCCAACAAGACTGTCATGCATTTTTGTAATGTACCGTTCTTCAGATTGTGCCTGGGTTTTATAAAAACCAAAAAATAGGGTATAAATTATTATAATGCATAAATGTTTGGGTGGGTTTTTGAGGATCATTTATAAAATAAAAGTTTTGATTGATAATATAGCAGATTGCCAAAAGTATAAATTATATCGTATCAAAAAATTATTTTGAAAACTTTAACATTTATTTCCCGAGTCAGTGAAATAAAGTAAAAGCCCCGACTCAACTAAGAGTCAGGGCTTTTTATGAATTAATTTTTATAAAAAATTAACCTTGTTGTGGCGTGTCTTTTTTCTCCTCCGGTTTGTTTTCTCTTGGAGGTCTTGGCAATAAAGCTTTTTTAGAAACTTTAGCTTTTTTAGTTTTCGGATCTATACCCATGTATTTAACGTCAAAAACATCTCCGATTTTAATAACATCGGCTACATTTTCTACGCGTTTCCAGTCTAGTTCCGAAACGTGAAGTAAGGTTTCTTTACCCGGTACAAATTCAACAACTGCTCCGAATTCAAGAACTTTAACCACTTTTACAGTGTAAGTTTCGCCTTCTGTAGGAGAGAAAATTGTATTCTGGATCGAGCTGATTGCTTTTTCCATTCCGGCAGCATTGGTTCCAAGGATTTCAATGATACCAAGATTACCTTCTTCGTTGATAACGATAGTGGTTTCGGTTTCAGCTTGTAAAGCCTGGATGTTTTTACCACCTGGTCCGATAACAGCACCGATGAAATCTTTAGGGATTTCAACTTTGATGATTTTTGGAGCTTTCGGTTTAACGGTAAGGTTTGGCTGAGCAATAGTTTCGGTAATTTTACCTAAAATATGCAAACGTCCGTCGCGAGCCTGTTCAAGGGCTTTTTCCATGATGTCGTACGCCAATCCTTCGATTTTGATATCCATCTGACAAGCCGTGATACCATCGGCAGTTCCGGTAACTTTAAAGTCCATATCTCCTAAGTGATCTTCATCACCAAGGATATCGGATAATACAGCCCAACGGCCTGTTTTATCGTCTGAGATAAGTCCCATTGCAATACCTGAAACCGGCTTGCTGATTTGAATACCGGCATCCATCAACGCTAGTGTTCCGGCACAAACCGTAGCCATCGAAGAGGAACCGTTCGATTCCAATACTTCAGATACTACACGGATAGTGTAAGGACAATCGGCAGGAATCATATTTTTTAAAGCACGTTGTGCTAAGTTTCCGTGACCTACTTCTCGACGGGAAGTTCCTCGTAAAGGTTTTGCTTCACCAGTTGAGAATGGTGGGAAATTATAGTGAAGATAGAATCTTTCTTCTCCTTGTTCTGAAGGTAAATCAATAATATTCGCTTCTCTTGAAGTTCCAAGAGTAACGGTAGCTAATGCTTGTGTTTCACCTCTGGTAAATACAGCCGATCCGTGTGTAGAAGGAAGGTAGTTTACTTCGCTCCAGATAGCGCGGATTTCAGTAGTTTTTCTTCCGTCAAGGCGTAATCCTAAATCTAAAATTACATTACGAACGGCTTCTTTTTGTGTTTTAGAAAAGTATTTGGAAACCAAATCTCCGTTTTCTGCTAATTCTTCTTCTGTAAACAGGGCGATTACTTCTTCTTTAACAAGGGAGAATTTTTCACCTCTTTCTTGTTTTGAAGTTCCTTCCTGTGCGATTGCATAGCATTTGTCGTAGGCAGCTTCTTTTACTTTTGCATAAATAGCCTCATCATTTTTCTCCTGCTCATACGTACGTACTTCGGTAAGACCTAAAGCAGCACGTAGTCTGATCTGTGCATTGATTTGCGCTTTAATGGCTTCGTGTGCAAATTTGATTGCTTCCACCATTTCTTTTTCGGAGATTTCTTTCATTTCTCCTTCTACCATGGCAACGGAATCCAAAGAAGCTCCGATCATCATATCGATGTCCGATTTTTCTAAATCCTGTTTGCTAGGGTTGATCACGAATTTTCCGTCGATACGACCCACACGTACTTCAGAGATATACGTTGAAAATGGAATGTCGGAAACAGCTAATGCAGCAGAAGCAGCCAAACCGGCTAATGAATCGGGCATTACGTTTTCGTCGTGCGACATTAATTGGATCATTACCTGAGTTTCAGCGTGGTAATCGTCCGGGAATAACGGACGTAAAACACGGTCAACAAGGCGCATGGTTAAGACTTCGCTATCGCTTGGACGCGCTTCACGCTTAAAGAAACCACCCGGAAAACGTCCGGCTGCGGCAAATTTTTCGCGATAATCTACTGTTAACGGTAGGAAATCTACTGGACTGGCAGTACGGGCAGATACAGCAGTAGCTAATAACATTGCATCGCCCATACGAACCACGACAGAACCGTCTGCTTGTTTGGCTAGTTTTCCTGTTTCGATAGTGATTGTTCTTCCATCACCTAAATCGATAATTTCTTGGGTAACCTTAGGAACCATAAAATTAATTTTAATTCTTAATTAGACAAATGGGTTTTAGTTGTGTTGTTGTCGTTGTTGTTGTGTAGTTGTCTAATACCCAATGAAAAACCAAACTTTTTTCTGTCAAAATATACAAAACAAAAAGAGGCGCGCAGGCGCCTCTTTTCAGTGATTATTTTCTGATGTTTAATTCTTTGATAATCTCACGATATCTGTTGATATCTTTTTTCTTTAAGTAGTCAAGAAGACTTCTTCTTTTACCTACCAATTTCACTAGCGAACGCTCGGTGTTATAATCGTGACGATTAATTTTTAAGTGTCCGGTTAAGTGGTTAATTCTGAATGTGAATAACGCAATTTGTCCTTCTGCAGAACCTGTGTTAACTGCGGCTCCACCGTGTTTTGCGAAAATATCCGCTTTAACTTCTTTAGTTAAATACATGCTAATATTATTTAAATGATTATTATGTAGTGAATTAGGGGTAATCCTATTTCGTGTGCAAAGGTAGCTTTATTTTTGGAACAAACAAATAAAAACAGGAAACAATGTTAAAAAAGTTGCGCAATCTCCTGATTTACAAATTCCAGAAAACGTTCGTCCTCGGTTGTAAACGGATCCAGAACATGCGAGTCAATATCGATCTGACCAATGTTCTCACCATTTACAAAAAGGGGTACTACGATTTCTGATTTTACCGTAAGGCTACAAGCGATATAATTATCCTGTGCTTTTACATCCGGAACTACAAAATTCTGATTGGAAACGGCTACTTGTCCACAAATACCTTTTCCAAACGGAATCACGGTATGATCAGTTGGAGCGCCAACATAAGGGCCAAGTACCAATTCTTCTTTGTTGCCATTGCGGAAATAAAAACCAACCCAGTTGTAATATTCGATATGATCCTGTAAAAGCTGACAGATGTTTTTCAATTTTTCATCTCTGCTATCATTGGCATCGGCTACAATTGCCTTTACTTTTGGTTCTAATTCTTGAAATTTCATAACATTCTTTTTGCAAAAGTATTTATTTGGGGCGTTTTAATTTTTATATTTTTGTTAAAAATAAAGCGGTTTGAAAAATCTATTGCTCCAATATAAGCCATTTTTTATCTTTCTGATAAAATTCCTGTTGCTCTATATTGTACTTACAGTGGTGTATAAATTGTATCTCGGTCAGTATGATGTCGAAAAGTTTCAAACCGATGGTATTACGACTTCGGTGGCTTTTCAGGTCGAAAAAACAATAGGCTTTTTGGGAGAACCGGTAACAACCGCACCGAGTACTAAGGATGCATCGGTAGTAGTCCTGTTGCGCGACAAACCGATAGTGCGAATCATTGAAGGCTGTAATGCGGTGAGTGTTATGATTCTGTTTGCTGCTTTTATCTTTGCCTTTTCGTCCGGTTGGAAAAAAACCTTCCTTTATATTGTTATCGGAATTGCCCTGATTCATATCCTTAATGTTGTAAGGATTGTATTGCTGACAATTGCTATCGATCGTTATCCGGAGCAGGAGCATTTACTGCACGGCGTGATTTTTCCGCTGTTTATTTACGGAGCTGTTTTTTTGTTATGGGTACTTTGGGTTCAAAAATTCTCCGGATATGCTACAAAACGTGTGGAAAAATAAACAAACCATTCTGGGGATCGTTTTGGCTGTTGTATTGTTGGCTGTTATCCGGGCTTTCGAAAACCAGCTTTTCTACGATCCGTTTCTGGAGTTTTTTAGAGGGACTTTCCAGAATACGGTTTTACCAACCTACGAAACCGACCGTTTGATGATCAGTCTGTCATTGCGGTATTGGCTCAATACCGGAATATCCTTATTTATTATTTATATTGTTTTTAGAGAAAAATCACTACTCCAACTTTCCGGGATATTATATGTGTTCTTTTATGTAGTATTATTGACAGCTTTTATAATACTGCTAAAAAGTTCGAAAAAACCGGATTATATGACCTTGTTTTATATCCGTCGGTTCCTGATTCAACCGTTGTTCCTGTTATTATTCCTACCGGCATTTTACTATCAAAAGAAAAAATCGTAATATTTTTTGTATCTTTAAAGAAATGTAAAAAAGCGATTTAAAGGATGAAAGTTGTGAAACAGTCGGGAGATATCGTAAAATTCGACAGTGAAAAACTGAAACGTTCCCTGCAAATGTCTGGCGCCAGTCCGGAAAAAATAGAAGAGATTCTTAATATAATTGTCAATCAGCTTTACGATGGAATGCCTACCCGGAAAATAAACCGTCAGGCTTTTCAGCTACTAAAAAAAGCATCAAAAGTACATGCGGCCCGTTATAATCTTAAAGCGGCGGTTCAGGCGTTAGGGCCGGCCGGTTTTTTCTTTGAAAAATACGTGGCTTTATTGTTCCAAAATGAAGGATATACTACCAAAACCAATCTGGTTTTAAACGGGAAATGCGTGACACATGAAGTAGATGTGCTGATAAAAAAAGACCAGCGGATTGGAATGGTCGAATGTAAATTTCATAGCCGAAACGATATTAAATCGGATGTAAAAGTACCGATGTATATTTTGTCCCGATTTAACGATTTGAAAAGTAAGCCCCATTCTATTTTTAGTCAGAGCGATACGATTACCCGATGTTGGGTGATCACCAATAATCGTTTTACAACCGAAGCCCTGCAATTTGGACAATGTTCCGATTTGAAAATGGTGAGTTGGGATTATCCCGAAAAAGAAAGTCTGAAATTTAAAATAGAGGAAAGTGGCCTTTTTCCGATTACCTGCCTGACAACCCTGACACAAAGTGAAAAGGAAAAATTATTGATCACCGGAGCTTTGCTGGCTTCCGATATATTGGATAACAGTCAGCTGCTTGAAGATGTGAATATACATCCGAGCCGTATTAAAAATATTATCCGCGAAGCTTCAGCGTTATGCGAACACCTCGGGAATCAATGTAAAATTTTTAACGATTAGCGTATGAAAGTTCAGTTTTTAGGTGCCGCCGGTACGGTAACCGGTTCCAAAACACTTATCGAAAGTGATAATGGTACTCGTATTTTGGTTGATTGCGGTTTGTTTCAAGGCGGAAAATTATTGCGGAGTTTTAACTGGAATCCGCTATCCGTACTACCCTCAACCATCGATTATGTATTACTTACGCACGGTCATTTGGATCATTGCGGATGGTTGCCACGATTGGTTAACGAAGGGTTTGAAGGGAAAATCTTTTGTACCGGTCCTACAAAATCGATTAGTAATCTGATTTTACAGGACAGTGCCAAGATTCAGGAAGAGGAAGCCGAAAAAGCCAATAAAGAACATTATTCAAAGCACGATCCGGCCGAACCGCTCTACACGGTCAAACAAGCCGATAAGGTCGTGCCGCATTTTAAAGTCATCGCCATCGATACGCCTTTTGAACTGGAAGAAGGCATAACAGCGACCTATTTTTATGCGGGTCATATTCTGGGTGCTTGTTCCATTGTATTGGAGCTTGATGGAAAAAAACTCGTATTTTCAGGCGATATCGGGCGCGACAATGATGTATTGTTGTATCCGCCGGTACACCCGAAACAAGCCGATTATATTTTTCTGGAAAGTACCTACGGAAATAAAAAGCATCCCGATAACGATCCGAAAGCCGAGCTGGAAGCCTGTATTAACGAAACCTATGAACGCGGTGGTAATGTCGTGATTCCGAGTTTTGCTGTCGAAAGGGCACAAAGTATCATGTATCTGATCTGGCAACTTAAAAAGGAAGGGCGGATACCCGATATGCCGTATATTATTGATACACCGATGGGAATTAAAGTCCTGGATATTTTTACCGATAACGGAAAATGGCACAAACTGAAATGGGAAGAATGTACCGAAATGTGCGCAATGTTTTCGATGATATCCAATTATGAAGAAACAATCGAAGCGATTTACGACGATCGTCCGAAAGTTGTAATTGCTGCGAGTGGAATGATCACCGGAGGACGGGTTTTAAGTTATCTGGAACGGTATATTGTCCGACCGGAAACGACCATTGTCATCGTAGGTTATCAGGCCGAAGGAACCCGAGGGCGAAAATTACTGGAAGGCGAAAAAGAAATAAAAATTTACGGACGCTATTATCCGGTGAAAGCCAAGGTTGTTGAAATCGAAGGATTATCGGCGCATGGCGATCAGGACGATTTGATAAACTGGCTGTCGGAACTGGAAAATAAACCGCAACGGATATTTCTGGTACACGGCGAAGCCGATAGTTTTATCGAATTAAAAGCGACAATTGAAGTGCGCTATGGCTACGAATGTATCATCCCGGAACTGGAACAAAGTATCGAATTATAAAGGCATTAACACACTACTACAAAAAAAGTACTATTTTTGTGGCAATGAAAATTAAAAAGCACATTAGTTTATTGATAGCGATGCTGATATTGGTCTCCAATGTCGGAATGGCTTTTAATGTGCATTATTGTGGTGGTGAAATCGCCTCGGTTTCATTGGCCTACAAGTCGGAAATGCCATGTATGGAAACATCCGATTCGGAAAGCTCCTGTTGTGCCGCCACCGAAAAAAAAGACAGCTGTTGTTCCAATAGTAAAGTCGACTTAAAGAAAAATACTACCGATAATATTATTGTAAAAAGCTTCCAGCTTGATTTGAGTGCTTTTACAATAGTCGATAACTGGAAACCGGTTGTCAATAGCGAAGTGGAGGAAGTAATCGTAAAAAGCGATATCCTGTCTTTTTACTGCGATAGTAATGCGCCGCCACTCTTTAAACTCTACTGCCAATATATTTTTTACGCCTGATTTTTAATGCTTTGAAATCCTGCGCACGATGCGCATATCTTACATTCAAACATTAAAAATTAAATTATGCACAAGAACTTTATGTTTTTTCTGTTGCTGTTTGTCAATTTTATAACAGCACAAGAAAATGTAACAGGTACGATTACCGATGAACACAATCTACCTGTAATTGGAGCTTCCGTTACCTGGAAGGATACCACAATTGGAGTAACCACCGACGAAAATGGCGCTTTTAGTCTACCGTATTCAAAAGAAAACCATCTATTGGTGATCAGTTATGTGGGCTATGAGACACAAACACTCGAAATTCACGAACCGAAAGCGGTTAAAATAGCGATTAAACCCTCAAAAACACTGGGCGAGGTTGTTGTACAAACCAAGCGGAACAGTTTACAGAAATCCTATGTCAAAACGGCAAATGTTGTTACGATGAGCAGTAAAGAACTGCTTAAGGCGGCCTGTTGTAACCTTTCCGAAAGTTTTGAAACCAATCCGTCGATCGATGTGAACTTTTCGGATGCGATTTCCGGAAGTAAACAAATCAAAATGCTGGGACTGACGAGCCCGTATATTCTGATTGCTGAAGAAAATATTCCTTCTGTTCGCGGTGCCTCGCAGGCCTATGGGTTATCCTTTACACCGGGAACCTGGGTCGAAAGCATACAGGTAACTAAAGGAGCCGGAAGCGTGGTAAACGGATATGAAAGCATCTCCGGTCAGATTAATACCGAGTTGATCAAGCCTGCTAACGACATCCCGTTTTTTCTTAATGCCTATGGTTCGACCGACAGTCGTTATGAACTGAATACCCATTTTAATAAAAAAATATCCGATAAATGGAGTAGTAGTCTTTTCCTGCATGGGAATGCCCGTGTTGCCAAAAACGATATGAACCACGATGGTTTTCTGGATAATCCTTTGGGAAAACAAATTAACGTACTCAATCGTTGGCAATATAGTGATGCTGAAAAAGGGTGGGTAAGCTTTATTAATCTTCGCTATATGCGAGATGAAAAGCAAACCGGACAGGTGGAATTTGATCCGAACCGGGATAAATTTACCAATAACTATTGGGGATCCGAAATCAATACCGATAAAGTAGACCTTTCCACAAAAATCGGATATGTATTTCCGGATATGCCTTACCAGAGTATCGGTTTTCAGAATTCCTTTAATTACCACAAACAGGAATCCTATTTTGGGTTTAACCAATATAATATCCAACAAAACAGCTTTTATTCCAATTTGATTTTTAACTCGATTGTCAGTAATACGCTGAATAAATTTTCAACCGGGTTAAATTTTACGTCAGATGATTATAATGAATATGTATTTGTAGGATCGGGTATGGATGTGAGTCGTCGTGACAATTCCATCGGAGCCTTTTTCGAATACACCTACGACAATACGGATAATTTTAGCTTGGTAGCCGGAGCGCGTTATGACATTCACAACCGGTTGGGTGCTTTTTTTACACCGCGTTTGCACCTGAGATACAATCCGTGGGAAAAAGCGGTTTTCAGAGCATCGGCGGGAAGAGGAAAAAGAAGTGCGAATATCTTTGCCGAAAACCAACAATTGTTTGCTACATCACGAGCGTTTAACATCCTGAATACGGGTGGGAAAATTTACGGATTGGACCCGGAAATCGCCTGGAATTATGGAGTGAGCTTTATGCAGGGCTTTAGTCTTTTTGGTAAAACAGCTGAAGTAAGCGTGGATTTTTACCGTACCGATTTCGAAAATCAGGCGGTAGTCGATTTATATGCGAGTCCGCAACAGGTATTGTTTTATAATTTAGACGGGAAGTCGTATGCGAACAGCTTGCAATTGGAGTTCAACTACGAATTTTTCAAACACCTGAACCTACGTACGGCCTATAAATATTATGACATCCAGACGGATTATTTAAGTGGAGCCAAAGAGCGTCCATTGCAAGCCAAACACCGTGTTTTTGCGAATCTGGCCTACGAAACACATATCAAAGAAAAAGGACAACAATGGAAATTTGACTTTACCTATAACTGGATGGGAGCACAACGTTTACCCAATACAGCCGACAATGCTTTATTACGTGATCGTTTACCGGATTATTCACCGTCGTTTTCGGTAATGAACGCACAAATTACCCGAACATTTTCGAGTACATTTGAAGTATATGTAGGAGGTGAAAACATTGGGAATTATAAACAGAAAAAAGCTATTTTAGGGGCAGAAAACCCATTTGGTCCGTCATTTGATAGTTCTATCATCTATGCACCGGTATTTGGACAGATGTATTATGCCGGATTGCGATTTAAAATTAAATAACTAAAATTAAAAACAATGAAAAAAATAATAGTAATGCTTTTAGTGTCGTTAGTTGGATTTGCGGCACAGGCACAGGAAAAGAAAAACAAAAATGCAAAACACGATATTGCTGTAAAAGGAAACTGCGAGATGTGTAAAAAACGTATCGAAAAAGCGGCTTATGGTGTTCCCGGTGTTAAATCGGCCATATGGACAGCCGATAGTCAGTCGTTACATGTGATCATGAACGAAGAAAAGGCGACGCCGTTACAATTGCAGGAATCGATAGCCAAAGCGGGACATGATGCCGGCGAGATAAAAGCCAGTACCGAAGACTATGGAAAGTTGCACAGTTGTTGTCAATATGAACGATAAAAAAATCCCGATTCGAAAGAATCGGGATTTTTTTATAACTAAAACGGAACATAAAATAATCAGACTAAAAGAACTGTGACTAAACCATGTTTGAAGAGGACAAGATGGAGACTTGTTTGAGGAAGTTGTTGTAAATCGGTATATTATCTTCTTTTTTGAATTAAACAGCAATTTGATTTTTTAAAAAGTTCGGTTATATTCAGAACTTTTTTTGTATTTTTGTGATGAGAGAATAGGAAATAAAATAATTTTAAAGTTAAAATGGAAGCATATTGGCAATAAAAAATTAGGTGATGCCATCGATACGTTACTATCGGATTTAGAAGCATTCGATTCTAAGGTAGCTGTTGTAACAGATGTCAGAAAAGATGCAGATTGTGTACATCCCGAAGGATTTTATTTTTTTAATATTAATATTCATAGGACGTTAATTTTAATCGAAATGGATGATGAAGGAGAGGCAACCATAGTTTGGGCCGGATCGCATCAGGAATATGAAAGGACTTTTAAAAACAATAAAGTGACCATTGCAAAATGGTTGCGCGCTAAAAATTATATCGAATGATGAATACCGATTTTACAATAGAAGAATTTATCAGAAAAGGCATCATTACCGATGAGCTGGAACTGGAGCGCGCGCTAATTGCCGATCGGAAATTGCGACTGTTGGCAAAAGACAACCTTCATTTTAAAAACCTTAGAAAAAACCTAAGAAATTTAATTGAAGCATACGAACGCAAAGAATGGTCGGATATAGGACAATTAACAGACGAAAAGCTGGCGGAAAGTACCTTTTGGGAAACCGTAGCGGAACAGGAACGGATTTTTATGGAAAAAAGAAAACACCTTATTCGAAAAGAATTAAAAATCCGGAATCTGACGCAACAAGAGCTGGCACATTTATTAGGGCATAAAAGCAAAACACATATGTCGGAATTAATGAACGGAATAAAACCATTTACTTTAAAAGATCTGATTATAATACACCAATTGTTACAGCTAGATATAAAAGAATTGATCCCGGTTTTTTTGTCAAAAGAAGATAGGATTCGGGTACAATCAGCGATAACAGAACTCGGTAAGCCACAGATCAAATTATGCGGTTAGAATACAATATTGAATAAAAAACAGCTACTTCTTCCATAGCATAAAAATAGATAGTACTATTCTACTATAAGAGCGATAAAATTAAAATCCCGATTCGAAAGAATTGGGATTTTTGTTATAAAAAACATAAAAATACAGGGAATATAGCTATTCCGATTGCGTTTTCTATGGCTTTTCGAGCTGAAAAAGGTATATTTGTGACAATAGGTCGGGTGTGATAAAAATCCATTTTAGAGGATCAATGTATGTGACAAGGATTTTCGAAACCGACTGCCTATCGCCTGAAAACTCACTTTACTACATTTATGAAAACAACTAACATTTTAGCGACAGGATTGCTGCTGCTAGGGTTTTGTATGCCACAACATTTGCAGGCTCAGGACTTTTTTAAAGACAGGAAACTCAACCTGAACGAAGACGGTTCGAATTATGTGAAATTTACATTTCTCACCCAAGCCTGGTTACGCCATCAGGATTTTAACCCAGGATCAACGATCAACGGAGTAGCGCAGGATAACGGTACCGATATCGGAATTCGTCGGTATCGCGTACAAATGTACGGTCAGTTAACGGATCGTGTCTTTATCTATACCCAATTCGGCGAAAACAACTTTAACAATATGTCCGATCGGAAAGTGGGCTTTTTTGTACATGATGCGATGGGAGACTATGCGATAGACAAAGAAAAACTGTCTTTGGGTATGGGATTATCGGGCTGGAGCGGACTGGCGCGTTTTGCATCACCTTCGGCAGGAACGATTCTTGGCGTAGATGCGCCCTTATACCAACAAAGTACCAACGATGTAACCGATCAGTTTTTACGGAAGTTATCGGTATTTGCCAAAGGTAAACTCGGGAAACTGGATTACCGAATTGCAATGGCCAAACCGATGAATATTCAAAAATCGGCAAACTATAATCCAACCGTTACGACCAATGCGACTTTTTCTTCCGAACCGCCCAATATGCAATGGAACGGTTATTTTCAATATCAGTTTAAAGACCAGGAATCCAATCAGACGCCTTATATGACCGGAACCTATTTAGGAAAGAAAAAAGTGTTGAATGTTGGCGCCGGATTTATCTACCAAAAAGACGCTATCTGGCGACTGGGAACGGCCAATGATACGATTCGTGAAAATATGGTGCATTTGGCGGTAGACGTATATTACGATGCTCCGATAGGAAGTAGAGGGGAAGCGATTAGTGCTTATGGTAGCATTACTCATTATGATTTTGGTAAAAACTATACCCGGAATGCGGCTGTAATGAATCCTGCAAACGGTACCAAAGACCCGACTATTTTAAACGGAAGCGGTAATGGTTTTCCGATGTATGGAACCGGAACCATTTTCTATGGACAGATTGGATATAAGCTTAAAGACAATTTGATCGGAAAAACAACTTTAATGCCGTATGCTTCGTTACAACATGCGAATTATGAACGACTCAATCGCGCGATGCAGTTTTATGATGTAGGTGTTAACTGGCTATTGTCCGGGCATACGTCTAAATTTACGTTGGCCTATCAAAGCCGACCGGTTTACCATACCAACGGTGACTATCTGGATCGGAAAGGTGCCATTATTGCACAATATCAGGTGTTTTTTAATTAAAAAAGATAAAAAACCCGAAGCGTATGCTTCGGGTTTTATTTTTATAACCGGATCGTTTTTTCTTCGGAAATCAGCTCGCCATTAGGGCCAATTCCTTCGATTTTTACCCGAATGCTTTCCTGTTTGTAATCGGGGATGACAAAAAAGAAATTTCCATTTGAATCTGTTTTTATTTCTGGAAGCCAGGCAATGGTACCATAGTTTACAAAACCTTCGTCATAATTCAGATAATCCGGGTTTTTAAAATCTTTAGGCGCTTGTGCCGCTTTTTTGATGACATATGATTGTGCTTTTGATTTTACCGTCTCGGTTCCCATATAGCGCTTGGTATAAATACGAATAAAACCGCTTCCTCCATCCATACCCATACCATACCCGGTTTTACTGATGTATATTTCTTCAACCATATCGAGCGACATACCAATCAGCATGGTTAAATCCGGTTGTAACGGTACATCATCTACAAAAACGGCGGGAGAAGGATTGCCTCGCAGGGATCGCATCACTCGGTTGTTAATATAAACAGAACCATTTTTATAGATTACATCAAAACCATTTCCACCAATAAAGGAGAGTACTTCTCTAAAAGTAGCAAAATCGCCATTACTGATTTTATAGCCTCTGGCCATGGAGTTGTTATACCGGCCAACATTTTTTAAAGGTGGTGTTTTTGCTTTTTTCTTAATACTGACATTGCTCAGTTGAATTGCTTTCAGATCTCTGAAATTCGGTAGTTGATGGAATTCGGTGGTTGTAGGAACTGCCATATCTGGTGGACAGGTTGAAAGCAGTTTGGGAAGCGGCTTTAAAAACAGATTTTGTCCTTTTAGTATCTGAATTGCCAATGGGATATCTTCGGATCTACCGGTACTTCTGTTGTATAGGGTTAAGGAAATCGAAGTCGAATCGTATACAATGACATTATTGAAAATAAACTCATTTTTATCATTTATGTCTGACTGCTTTTTAATGCTATTGTAAAAAGAACTCATTTCTACATAATAGTTACTTTTTTTGGAAAGCGGTCGGTTAATAGTTCCTTTAATCGTAACACCGCTGTCGGATTCATATTTATTCACACCAGGTTCCGTTGTATTTAGAATCTTTTCGGCATCGTATTTTGGTTTTTGTGTAATCAGATAGGTATCCAGTTCATAATGTTTGTTTTTTGAAAAATCAGTGAAATAGTAGGCCGTATTCGCGATAACCGGATTTTCCAGAACGGAAGCGAAAACAAACGAATCTGTAATAGAAGTAAAATTTCGCGTTGCCACCGATTTTTCCGGTACGATCGAAATACTTATACTACCGAGTGGTAGATTAGACTTCCCTTTCACAACAATAGTATCCTTTTGCTTTTCTACAACCGAAAGTATGGAACTATAGGTAATAACATACGGTTGGAAGATAAGCCGCTCGGCTAGTTTTTTATTATTTTGATCAAGGAGTACTACAGTATTGATACCTTCATAAAAATGTTTGTTGTCTATGGTGAAAGTATCTTCTTTGGTTCCTTTTTTTAACGGCAGATTTTCAATCAGGGAAACTTTTTCGTCTTGTTGGATCAGTAAGGATAAGTTTGTTTGAGATGTAACAGGGGTAACCGTTTTTAGCGTTACAAACGCTTTGTCGAACGTATAATTGTTGATGCTAAAGGTGTAACCGGAAGTTTTCGGAGTTGGTAAAGTAAATGATTGTGTACTGCTATTAATCTTAAAAACGGCTTTATAGGGTGCGTTATCGTTTTGTGGTAAATCAAATCGGCCAACCCCCTTTTCATTGGTAGAAAAATGAGTAACGACATCGCCTTTAACATTCATGATAGCACCGTTTTGAATCGCAACAGGGATATCGTTGCAATCGGTGATTTTAATAGCAATTACATTGGAATTGTTTTCTAAAAAAACACCACTCTCCGGAAAAAACTGAACATTAAGATGGGATAAGATCGGTTTGTCCGATGCGATGGATGCCGCTTTATCCATAGGATCCAAAATAGTAACAGGATATAAAGCCGATTCATCCTCTGCAAAGTTGTTCATAAAACTAGTATAGGCTCGAATGTAGTATTGACCGGATTTTGTCGTTTTACGCAAAGGAATATAACCTTCAAAGGAACCACCGGCGCGGTAACACAACTCCGACTGGATTTTTGTTCCGCTTGGATCATACAGATCGATATAAATGTTTGTTGCAGTCATTAAAGGCTTTTTGTTTTTTTCTTCAATGACATACCCTTTGAACCAGATTGTTTCCTCGTTGAGGTAGGTTGTTTTATTCAAATGCAGATAGATTTTTTCACGGTCGGCTTTGAAATAATTACTGTAACGTGCTGTAATCTCTTTTTCCCGTTCGGTTCCCGGTGTCGTTTGTGCGAGACTGCCGTAGTGTGTCAACATGACAAGAAGGAGTATAAAGAAAGGTAAAGATTTATTCATATTTTTTTCTCTGTATTGTGAAAATAAATATACAAAAAAAAACCGCCACAAAATTGTGACGGTTTTTTGAATATAAGTTATTTGGAATTTTACATCATTCCCGGCATTCCGCCACCCATTGGCATTGCGCCAGCAGCGTTCTCCTCTTTGATTTCAATTAAGGCACACTCCGTAGTCAGGATCATACCCGATACCGAAGCGGCATTTTCAAGAGCTACACGGGTTACTTTTTTCGGATCGATAATTCCGGCTTTTAGCATGTCTACATATTCGTCCGTTTTGGCGTTGTATCCGAAACTATCTTTACCTTCGGCTACTTTGGCAACAACAACCGAACCTTCCAATCCAGCGTTTTCAACAATAGTACGTAACGGCGCTTCAACAGCACGGGAAACAATCTGAACTCCGGTTGCTTCGTCGGCATTGTCGGCTTTAATATTAGCTAAAACTGTTTTAGCACGTAATAAAGCAACACCACCACCGGCAACAATACCTTCTTCAACAGCCGCACGAGTAGCATGTAAGGCATCGTCCACACGGTCTTTTTTCTCTTTCATTTCCACTTCAGAAGCCGCACCAACATATAATACCGCTACACCACCTGCCAGTTTCGCAAGACGCTCCTGTAATTTTTCTTTGTCATAATCGGATGTAGTCGTTTCCATCTGAGCCTTAATCTGGTTCACACGGTTTTTAATCATATCCGCTTCACCGGCACCGTTAACAATAGTTGTATTGTCTTTGTCGATGGTTACTTTTTCACAGGTTCCCAACATATCCAACGTTGCGTTTTCCAGGTTGTATCCGCTTTCTTCAGCGATAACAGTTCCACCTGTCAGGATGGCAATATCTTCCAACATCGCTTTTCTTCTGTCGCCAAATCCCGGTGCTTTAACCGCAGCGATTTTTAACGCACCTCTTAGTTTGTTTACCACCAAAGTAGAAAGCGCTTCACCATCTACATCCTCAGCAATGATCAATAGCGGTTTACCCGATTGTGCCACTGGTTCCAGGATCGGTAATAACTCTTTTAAAGAAGATACTTTTTTGTCGTATAAAAGGATATAAGGTCTTTCTAATTCCACTTCCATTTTTTCCGGATTGGTCACGAAGTAAGGTGATAAATAACCTCTGTCAAACTGCATTCCTTCTACCACATCCACGTAAGTGTCGGTACCTTTTGCTTCTTCAACGGTAATAACACCTTCTTTTCCAACTTTTCCGAAAGCAGTAGCGATAAGATCACCAATTACATCGTCGTTATTAGCAGAAATAGAGGCAACCTGTTTGATTTTATCGGTTGAGCTGCCTACTTCCTGTGCTTGTTTCTGAAGATCGGCTACAATAGCTTCTACCGCTTTGTCGATACCTCTTTTTAAATCCATTGGATTGGCGCCAGCTGCTACGTTTTTAAGACCTTCTTTTACGATAGCCTGTGCCAAAACCGTTGCAGTAGTAGTACCGTCTCCGGCTAGATCATTTGTTTTAGAAGCTACTTCCTTTACCATTTGTGCTCCCATGTTTTCCAAAGTGTCTTTTAATTCCACTTCTTTTGCTACAGAAACCCCATCTTTTGTCACCGTTGGTCCACCAAACGATTTACTGATGATTACATTACGTCCTTTAGGACCTAAAGTTACTTTTACTGCGTTTGCCAATGCGTCCACACCACGTTTTAAGCCATCGCGTGCTTCAATATCAAATTTTATATCTTTTGCCATTTTATGAATCTTTATTTTTTGTTATTCGTTTTATAGTATCGTATTAGATGATCGCTAAAATGTCATCTTCTCTCATGATCAGGTAATCTTTACCTTCGAATTTTAAATCAGTTCCAGCATATTTTCCGTATAAAACAGTATCGCCAACCTGAACTGTTAGCGGTTCGTCTTTTTTACCGTTTCCTACGGCTACTACAATACCTTTTTGAGGTTTTTCCTTAGCTGTATCAGGGATGATAATACCGGAAGCGGTTTGTGTTTCGGCAGCTGCAGGTTCCACGATAACGCGATCTGAAAGAGGTTTGATGTTTAATGCCATAATGCTATGTTATTTTATGTTATTATTATTTAGATGCAAATTACTTTTCAGAAAGTATGCCAATTGCTAAAACTGACAGTTTTTTGTAAAAAAAAAATGCCAGCACTGACAGGCTGGCATTTTTCAAATGATTGTTATATCTTATTTTTTAGCTTCTTCAGTTGTCGCTGCCGGAGCTGCTGCCGGAGTTTCAGTTGCTGCTGCCGGAGCTGCTGCTTTATCGGCTGCTGGTTTTGCCGGAGCCGGAGCCGCTGGAGCTGGTGTACTATTGTCAATTAATTTAGAACCGTTATCACCCATGCTTCCTGTAAAGCTTAAGCTGGATAATAAAATCAATACGATTAAGGCTGTAGCCAAAGTCCAGGTACTTTTGTCAAGGAAGTCATTTGTTTTCTGAACACCACCCATCATTTGAGAACCACCAAGGCTTGATGATAATCCTCCACCTTTAGGGTTTTGAACCATGATAACCACAATAAGTAAAAAACAAACGATTGTTATTAGTACTAAAAAAACTGAAAACATATTTTAATTTTTTAATTGTTATTTTGTTGTAATATCTTAATATCCGAAATTCGGTCTGCAAAGAAATGACTTTTTTCTGGATATTTCAAAATTAATATTTCATAAGCTTGAATTGCTTTCTGATATTTTTTTTGTTCGAGGTATACTTTTGCCAGTGTTTCGGTCATCAGATAGGAGGTATCTTGTGAGGATTTCTCAATGTTTACGGGAGCTGATGGCGTATTTTTGACTGGTGTTATTTTTGGATTCGTCTCGATAAATTTGTCGATCAAATCTAATTTTTTCTTTTTCTCCGGATCAATTTCTTCTAAATCGGCCGGCTTTTCACGGTCGATAGGACTAAATTTTGCCAGTTGTAACCATTCCTGGAACGAATGTTTTTCTTCTTTTGAGAACTCCAATGGTTTGCCGATTTCCAGTTTTTCCGCCGCTGCTTCGATTGTCGCTGCTTCTTCTATGATTGGTTCCGGTTCCGGCAATACGACTTCTGCTACAGGCTCGGGTTCTGCTACGCGTATAGACGAACGGATGGATTGCTCCAATGCTGTTTCGACTTTGGGTTGTTCGGTAACGAAAGGTTCTGCTTCCGGAATTTCAATTTCCGCTTCGGCTTCCTTAATAGAAGAGCGTATGGATTGTTCCAGAGGATCGACCTCGGGAACGGTTATTTTGTCTTCTTCCGGTATAATAACTTTATACTGGTTGACAATAATATCGTGGATTGCGGCTTCTTTTTCTTCAAAAAAGGCCTGTTGAATTGCGGTAAAATTTTTCGAAGTAATAAATTCAAACAGAATACTGCGGTCGGTAGTATAGGCGGCTGTCTTTTTTAACTCCTGATTATAACGATAACTATTTTCGTCGTAAAGCCCTTTAAGGTGTATGGCACGAGCCGCCTGGAAATAGGGAAACTGATGCAAAACCGCCTCCAGTTCGACCGTTTGCCGGGACCGGATGTTTTGGGGTTTATTGAGTAAATAGGTTAAATCGTTTACGTTCAAAATGACAGTTTTAGAGTGTTACCACTTCGCTAGTGACTGGTTGAATACATCCTGAGTAATCCTTTCGAAAACAACGTTCAGGGCTTCCGATAAACGGGAGCCTACCAATTGATCATTAGCCGGGAAATCATAATAGAAAGAGAATTTTCTTTCGAAATCATCGTCCGATTTATTTTTATTGGTAAAACGTACGTTAATTGTGATCGACAGTCTGTTCTGATCGGCACCCTGATTGGCGTTCGATCCCATAGGTGTAATACGGTAATCGGTGATTTCACCTTCATAGATCAGGTCTCCGCCGGTATTGGTAAGACTCAGGTTTGTTTGATTCTGAATAATCTTTTGCAGTTCGAGTGTAAAAGTTCGTTCGATACCCGGTTCAACCAAAGGAGCATTATTTTGGAAATAATTCACCTGAAATGTTTTGGCGTCTATTTTTCCGGTTCCGGTAAAATTATAAACGGAACAGCCGGTTAAAACTAACAGGATCGGGACAATTAGGATGTATTTAATAGCTTTCATGGTATTACAAATCGAATTGCTTGATTTTTCGGTATAAAGTTCGTTCGGAAATTCCCAGTTCGTCTGCGGCGGCTTTTCGTTTTCCTTTGTTGCGTTCCAGCGCTTTTTTGATCAGTTCGATTTCCTTCTGATCCAGTCGAAGGGAATCTTCTTCCTCGATGGCCTCAGCGATAAGATAATTTTCATCATCATCATCGTCAAATTCTTCCTGTATGGTTTCCGATGGCATTGGAATCACTTCCAGGCTGGTTTGTTTTTCAAACGGAATTTCAGTTTCTTCGGCAGAACCATAAATGCGTTGGATCAGGTTTTTATTGCTTTCCTGTACCTTGTTGGTATTTCCGTTTTGCATCAGTTCCAATGTTAGTTTTTTGAGGTCGTTCAGATCACTTTTCATATCGAAAAGGATTTTGTAAAGAATCTCCCGTTCGGAACCGAAATCACTGTCGGCTTTTTTCTCGCTGATCACCGAAGGCAGATTACTACCTTCCATCGGTAAATACGATTGTAAAGTGGCGAGTGAAATATCGCGGCTGGTTTCCAGTACGGAAATCTGTTCGGCTACATTTCGCAACTGACGGATATTTCCGCTCCAGCGGTATTTGGTAAGCCATTGTACGGCACCTTCGTCTAATTTTAAAGGCGGCATTTTGTATTTATGGGCAAAATCGGATGCAAATTTTCGAAAAAGCAGATGGATGTCTTCTTTTCGTTCGCGTAGGGGTGGCAGGTTGATTTCCACGGTACTCAAACGATAATACAGATCCTCACGGAATTTTCCTTTTTCGATGGCGCTAGTCATGTTGACATTAGTAGCCGCCACAATACGCACATTGGTTTTTTGCACCTGAGAAGAACCTACTTTGATAAATTCCCCGTTTTCGAGTACCCGTAACAAACGCACCTGAGTGGTTAGTGGTAATTCGCCTACTTCATCAAGGAAAATCGTACCACCGTCGGCCACTTCAAAATAACCTTCACGGGTTGCGGTAGCACCGGTAAACGCTCCTTTTTCGTGTCCGAACAATTCACTGTCGATCGTTCCTTCCGGGATCGCACCGCAGTTCACGGCGATATATTTCCCGTGTTTCCGGTGGGAAAGGGAATGGATGATTTTCGGAATACTTTCTTTACCTACACCGCTCTCACCGGTTACCAATACCGAAATATCGGTTGGGGCAACCTGTATGGCTTTTTCGATGGCGCGATTGAGTTTCGGATCATTTCCGATAATTTCAAAACGCTGTTTTATGGCTTGGACGTTTTCCATGACAGAGGTTGTTTGGGTTATATTGATAGAATGATCCGGTTTACAATATTAATTCATGTCGGAATAACCGGTTGCTTCTCCTATTAGCGTTGCGGTAGTACAATCGTTGATTTTTACCATAACAAAATCACCTACTTTGTAGTTTTCTTTCGGGAAAACCACAACAACATTCTCCGAATTTCTTCCGGACCAATGCGCATCGGATCTTTTGGATGCTTTTTCGATTAATACTTCTACAGTCTCGTTTAGGAAACGCGAGGTTCGTTTATGACTTAGTTTCTGTTGTAAATCCACAATTTCCTGTAAACGGCGTTTTTTTACTTCTTCCGGAACGTCATCCTCCATTTTACGAGCTGCCAGTGTTCCCGGTCTTTCGGAATAGGCGAACATATAACCAAAGTCATATTCTACATATTCCATCAGGCTTAAGGTGTCCTGGTGATCCTCTTCGGTCTCCGTTGGGAAACCAGTGATCATGTCCTGAGAAATAGAACAACCCGGTATAATTGTTTTGATTTTATCGACCAATGTCATATACTCTTCACGAGTATGCTGACGGTTCATTTCCTGTAAAATTCGCGTACTTCCGGATTGTACCGGTAGGTGGATATAATTACAAATATTTGGATGTTTAGCAATGATATGTAATACTTCTTCGTGCATATCCTGTGGATTGGAAGTCGAAAAGCGGAAACGCATTTTAGGATGTGCGATGGCACACATGTCTAATAACTGAGCAAAATCGACCGCAGTTGCTTTTTGCATTTCGGTTGCTTTTTCAAAATCTTTTTTCAATCCGCCACCATACCATAAATAACTATCCACATTCTGACCTAAGAGAGTCACTTCTTTAAAGCCTCTGCCGGCCAGATCGTTTATTTCTTCAAGGATACTTTGTGGTTCACGGCTACGTTCGCGACCACGGGTAAATGGAACTACGCAAAACGTACACATATTGTCGCATCCTCTTGTGATGGATACAAAAGCGGTAATTCCGTTACTAAGTAAGCGGACAGGAGAGATGTCTCCATAGGTTTCGTCCTTAGACAAAATAACATTGATGGCATCACGACCTTCGTCTACCTCTTTTAAAAGGTTTGGAATATCTTTATAGGCATCCGGGCCAACAACCATATCCACGATTTTTTCCTGTTCGAGGAACTGACTTTTCAGACGTTCGGCCATACAGCCTAAAACGCCGACTTTCATACCCGGGTTTATTTTTTTTACGGCATTGTATTTTTCAAGACGTTTACGCACGGTTTGTTCTGCTTTGTCCCGAATAGAACAGGTATTAACCAGAACCAAATCGGCTTCTTCCAGTTTTTGGGTTGTATTATACCCTTCGTTGGCCAAAATAGAGGCAACGATTTCACTGTCGGAAAAATTCATGGCACAGCCATAGCTTTCAATAAAAAGCTTTTTGGAATTTCCTTCTTTATTTTCGAGAACAAGACTGGTTCCCTGTTTGTTTTCTTCAATAACCTTTTCCATATAGCACTATAGAGTGTAAATCTTCATAATCTGCAAAGATAGTATTAAATTTTATTTTCTGACAAGATGGCATATTTGTTTAACACAGATTTTCGATTGTGCTGAAAAAGGCCTGAAATGGCTACTCTGGCTATCTTCTGAAAAGATCCCGGAACTGATATAACAGGCGTTCCAGTAGGCGAAGATCTTCGGTGATAATATCAGCTGTTCCACCCATTTCCTGTTGAAAGGTAATTTTTTTATGGTAGGATGTGTTTAAACCTTTTGGAAGCGAAACATCAATTAATAAAAGACCATCTTTGTCGGGTGTTAACGAAATGGATTTTACTTTTCCTTTCACAACACCGAATTCGCGATCGGGATAATTTAGCAAACGAATATTGACATCCTGATTAGGTTTTAGTTTTCCGGCATTGACAGTTCGCGCTTTTACCTTACCTATATATTGTGTCGAAGATTCCGGAATTACGGTAAAAACATTTTCACCCACATTGATGGTTTGATTTTCTTTCCAGATTTGCAGATAGGACACTTCGCCTGGAATGGACGAGCGAAGTACATACGCCAGATCCCAGTCGGCAATAGCCTTTCGTAACTGATTATAGGATTGTGCCATATTCCGGAAAAAAATGATCTGATCTTTAGTCTCGTTGATCTTCGTCGTTTTACTACTGCGATTGAGTTCGTTTAATGATGAATGTAATTGTGAAATCTGGGAATTCAGGCTTTTTATGTTTTTTTCGTTCTGTAGGTAATCGATATTTTTGGTTTCCCACTCCTGTAATGCGATTACGCCATTGTCGAATAGTTTTTTATAGCGCTCCAGTTCTTTTTTCTTAAGCTGTAGCTCGGTTTCTGCAATCGATGCCTGTTGTTCCAAAAGTCCTAAGCGTTCTTTTAGCTGAATGGCTTCATACCGTTGCGCGCTGTTTTCCACACGATAGGGTTGTAAATCTTTATTGAGTTCGTAATTGGCATAGTCTTTTTCGAAAAGAGCAAAAACGCTGGAGATATCACCCAATTGTAAGGTGGTTAATTTTTCAAAAGGAAATTTAAACTCCGGATTGATTTTTAACGTATCGGTAATGCTTTTTAAAAGAAAAACATCCGGATAACTGGCCGTATTTTCAATAACGGCCAAAGGAGTATCTTTTTTAACTTTGCTGCGATCCGGAACCAATATTTTTTCGATTCGACCCGAGGTTCGGGCGATCAGTTTTTCGGGTGGTGTTTGGGTTGTTATGGAAATTTCGGTGGTTACGATATCCGGATAACGGACAAACCAGGACAGGATTAACATTAACGATAGGATAATGAAAATTACAATATTGCCCCATCGGATCATCCAATGTGGTACTTGCGATAGTATTTCCTGAACTTCTTCGCTTCTTAACTTTATCTCTGTATTTCTATGTTGAGGCATTTGATTGATTTTATGTTTTAATTGCCCAGTTGTAACTGGTTTTTAACCAAGCGGTAGTAATTTCCGCGACTATCAACCAGTTCGTCATGGCTTCCGACTTCAATAATTCGTCCTCTGTCCAATACCACAATCTGATCGGCATTCATAACAGTACTCAGCCGGTGAGCGATTACCACTACGGTTTTATCGCGAAAAAAGAGATCCAGTTTTTGCATAATTTCCCGTTCGTTATTGGCATCCAGTGCGGAAGTTGCCTCGTCAAAAAACAACATCTCCGGATTTTTATAAACGGCACGGGCGATTAGTAAACGTTGTTTTTGTCCGGTACTCATTCCGGTACCTTCCATCCCGATTTTAGTGTTGTAGCCCAACGGAAGCTCCTCAATAAAATCCTGTATATTGGCTACATCGGCGGCATAAGTCAGTCGTGCTTTATCCACTTTGTCGACTCCGAGGGCTATATTATTCGCAATTGTATCATTAAAGATATAACCTTCCTGCATGACACAACCAATATGCGAACGCCAGGTTTTTTGTGACATATTTTTAAGGTTGGTTCTACCTAAAAAGATCTCCCCGGAATTCGGATCGTAGAACTTCAACAAAATTTTCATTAAAGTGGTTTTTCCGCTACCGCTAACTCCAACAATGGCAGTTACCTTTTTGGCCGGAATGGTCAGGTTTACATCTTCCAGTACCGGCATATCGGAACCGGTATAGCGGAATGAAACATTTTTGATATGTAAGGTTTCGTCTTTAGGAAAATCATGTATTTTTTCATCTTCATCTTGAGTTTCATCATCTTTTTCGTGTATTTCCGATAAACGAGCCAGAGAAATCTTCGCATCCTGTGCCTCCCGGATAAAGCTAATTAATTGCAGAATAGGACCATTTAAACTTCCTACAATAGAACTGATCGCCATCATCATCCCCAGTGTAATGGCTCCGTCGATAACCAATTTGGCCGAAAGGAAAATGATCAGAATGTTTTTAAGCTCGTTGATAAAATTGGACCCGATCGACTGCGTTTGTTCCAATACCAGACTTTTCATAGACACTTTAAACAAACGCGCCTGTATATATTCCCAACCCCATCGTTTTTGCTTTTCAGCATTGTGCAGTTTAATCTCCTGCATTCCGTTGATTAACTCAATGACTTTACTCTGTTCCTGGCTGACTTCCGAGAAGCGTTTGTAATCGAGATCCTCCCGTCTTTTCAGGAAAAGTGTTACCCATAGGAAATAGAAAAAACTACCAATAAAGAAAATAGCAAAAATCGTTAGATTGTAATACGCCAAAACCGCTCCCATTATGATCATGTTTACAAAAGAAAACAATACATTCAGGGAAGACGTTGTTAATATCCGTTCGATCCGGTGATGATCACTAATACGTTGCATAATATCCCCGGTCATTCGTACGTCAAAAAATGAAATGGGCAGGTTCATCAGTTTGATAAAGAAATCCGAGATCAGGGAGATGTTAATGCGAGTAGAAAGATGCAGTAAAATCCAACCTCGGATAAACTCCAGTCCGGTTTTTCCGAAAAACAAAAACAACTGCGCAAACAAAACCATATAGATAAAATGGATGTTCTGATTTTGTATTCCTACATCGACCACACTTTGGGTTAAAAAGGGGAAGATCAGTTGTAAACAACTCCCAGCCATTAATCCAATGATCAATTGAACAAGAAAGGTTTTATAACGTAGAATATATTTGGAGAGTAATCCGAAGCCAAAAGCTTTGTTGTTGGTATCGGATTCGAATTCATTTTGGTAAAACTTCGGTGTAGGTTCGATTAACAGTGCAATACCTTCTTCGGTTGTTTCGGTCACATTATTTCCGATCCAGAAATTAAGAAATTCTTTTTTGCCATATTCCAGCAGTCCGTGTGCCGGATCGGAAACATAAAGTTTGTTTTTCTTTACTTTATAGAGTACCACATAATGATTGTTGTTCCAATGCAAGATACAGGGAAGCGGTACATCTTGTAGTTTTTCCAGCGAAATGCGCACACCCAGCGTACGGAAACCGATTCTTTCGGCGGCATCACTCAGCGATAACAGATTGCTTCCTTCCCGGGTTGTTTCGGAAAGTGCTCTTAGTTTCTGAATATTGATAACCTTTTTATAGTACTTGGCAATTATTTTAAGACATGTGGGACCACAGTCTTTGGAATCGGCTTGTTTATAGAATGGGAATTGCGACATTATTTGTTTGTGTTGATTCTAATGATGCATAATGCGATTATAGTTATGTCCATTTTGCGGATAATTCTCGGTATTCACAAATATATAAATATTGTTAAGTAAAGTTTTAAATTTATTTTTTTTAATAAAAATAGAATAGTAACGATATCAGATATTAATTTACATCGGCTAAAATGCCGGCTTCTCGAAATTGCGCAATCATTTCGTCGGCAAATAGGATGAACTCCTGTGTTTTATACTCATTCGGATAATAATAGTTATTAATAAAGGTAGCCGGAGTATATAAAATCCCGTTGGCATCACACCAGGAACGATGGGATTGTAGCAATTGTAATTTGTCCGGACTTGGATTTCCGGATTTGTTTTCCCATTCCGAAATATCCTTTTTATCAAACCAGTCCTTTAACAGGAGTAAAGCCTGTTTTGGGTTATGAGAATAGGTGTCCAATACCTCCAATGCAATTTTGGTCGAGAGCATATCGGGTTTTTCATACGGAACACTAAAAATAAATTGGACCTGAATATCCGTTCCGTATTTTTCCAATAGTGAAAAATAGGCTTTAAAAGCATCGGTACAATAACCACATAAAGGATTTGTTACCGCCTGAATCGTAAGAACCGGATTGTTGGAACCAAATCGGACATGATGCTGTTGCGGGATATTAGTATGGTTGGCCAATTGTTTCGTATATAATAAGGAGGTAAAAAGCCCGTAGTTTCGTTTGAATTTAAAAAAATCCATTTCACTTTTCTTTAAAGCGATGTTTTTTTCGATAAGACTTTTACCATAGTTTATCCCTAAATTCGTCAGTGTGATACATAATAAAGCTTTGATCCAGTAGGCTGCGTTAAAAGTGAAAATAAGCGGAGTTGTAAAAACAAAGCCCATTTCGAGAACAAGTAGCAAAGCGGTCGCCAGACAAAGGGCGCACCATTCTTTTAAAACAAACGCCTGGCTGTATAACGAAAACAAAACAACCGGTATTGCAGCTAATAAAGCAATTGAAAAAAAAGTCGGATCAAAACCGATAAAAAGCAATACCATCAATTGAGATACGAAAAAGACACCGGTAGCGGTACTAAGTGAAACCAGACCTAAAAAGCGAACCTTGGAATTGATGATGTTGGAACAACTCCCTTTTTCATTTAATGTGCTACACAAAGTGGCCGTAATCGTATCCCGAATGCCTAGTTCTTCTTTGGTGATCAGCCAACTTATATAAATGCCGATAATTGCCAACAAACCGATGACTGCTGATGTAAGCGAAAAGGGATAGAGCAACGTCAGTAGCGTTAAAGTAGCGGCGATTCCTAAAAAGACCAATGTTTGTCTGTTTTTGACATTTGATGGGGCCGTATTCTTTTCTACGACGATAATCGTGCCGGACCAGATTTTTTTAAAATCAGTATAACTGTACTGTTTTGTTTTTTTCTCCGTGCTTTTACAGATGATGCGATTTGTGGTTTTATGTGCCGAAACAAAAACAGGTTTGCCTTCTAAGTTGATTAAAGTCAGGAAAAACTCAGGGAGTTGTTCTAGTGCTTCAATAGGAACAGTGGCAGCCAGGTTTTCAATACCGAAATAATCGAATGTGTCCGAAACCGACCGGAAGCTTGGATAATCCTCATGTGATAATAGTTGAAGATTCAGATCCTCTTTGTTTAAAAAGTGTGAATTTTTGAGTAGAAAATCATTTATAAGGTTTATAAAAGAGGGCATATCGTAATTTTTTGGTAAGAAATGTGAATACTTTTCTCAAAAATCATCATAAAGTGCGTTTGTCCAAAATTTTAAATGTTAATTTTTTTAACTTTTTTGATTATTTATAAACAAAAGTGGTGATAATGTGTGATATGTTTTCTTGTTGTTGTTTTTAGAAGTGGGGGATAAATGGTGGTTTGATTTTTTAAGTCAGGTGATTTAAAACGATTGTTGGAATGGAATAAATGCTGTTGTCACGGATCGTTATTAACAAAGAAATGGGAATAAATAAATAGGTTTTAAAAAATCAAAAAATGTAATATTTAAAAAAATCATATACTTTTGCGGAACAAACAGAAGAAGTATGGCAAAGAATTTAGTGATTGTGGAGTCGCCTGCCAAGGCAAAAACGATAGAAAAATTTCTAGGAAAAGACTACCAGGTGGAATCAAGTTACGGACATATAGCGGACTTACCATCAAAAGAAATCGGTGTGGATATTGATAACAATTTTAAACCGAAATATGAGGTTTCCTCCGATAAAAAAGCGGTAGTTAAAAAACTAAAAGATCTTTCCAAGTCAGCAGAAATTGTTTGGTTGGCTTCCGATGAGGACCGCGAGGGAGAGGCTATTGCATGGCACTTGGCGGAAGAGTTAAAATTGGATCAAAGCAAGACAAAACGTATCGTTTTTCACGAAATCACTAAAACAGCTATTCAAAAAGCAATTGAAAACCCGAGAGGAATCAATTACGATCTTGTAAATGCGCAACAGGCGCGACGTGTTCTGGATCGTTTGGTTGGATATGAATTATCGCCGGTTCTTTGGAAAAAAGTAAAAGGCGGTTTGTCAGCCGGACGGGTACAATCGGTTTCCGTACGTTTAATAGTAGAACGCGAACGCGAAATTCAGGACTTTAAAGCAGAAGGATCTTATAGTGTTACGGCTGAATTTGCTAATGAAGCGGGAAAAACATTTAAGGCCAAACTGCCACATAATTTCAAAACCAAACAAGAAGCGGAAAACTTCTTAAAACAAAATATAGGATCGGACTATAAAGTTTCCGATCTGGAAACAAAGCCGACCAAGAAATCGCCGGCTGCACCGTTTACCACATCGACCTTACAACAGGAAGCGGCTCGTAAGCTGTATTTTCCGGTAGGAGTAACCATGATGTTGGCACAACGCTTGTATGAGGCCGGATTGATCACTTATATGAGAACGGATAGCGTAAACTTGTCGCAGGAAGCTATGGCAGCAGCCGAAGCAGAAATCATCCGTTCCTATGGCAAAGAATTTAGCAAGCATAGAAACTATGCGACCAAAACAAAAGGAGCGCAGGAAGCACACGAGGCGATCCGTCCTACGGATATGTCGTTACATTCGGTAAATATCGACCGTGATCAGGCGCGTTTGTACGACCTGATCTGGAAACGTACGCTGGCATCGCAAATGAGTGATGCGCAGTTGGAGCGAACCAATGTGAAAATTGTAGCGAGCAATCATAAAGAAGTATTTGGAGCGGTAGGCGAAGTGTTGCTTTTTGAAGGTTTCCTAAAAGTATACCTGGAAGGAAATGACGACGAGGAAGAAGAACAGGAAGGAATGCTACCGGCTTTAAAAATCAACGAAAAGTTAACGAATAATTATATTACGGCAACCGAACGTTTTTCGCGTCCGCCGGCACGCTATACCGAGGCGGCACTGGTAAAGAAATTGGAAGAGCTAGGTATCGGACGTCCGTCGACCTATGCGCCGACCATTTCAACCATTATCAACAGAAATTATGTTGAAAAAGGAAGTTTTGAAGGTCAGGAACGTAAATATGCTATGTTGACATTGAAAGGTGGTAAAATCGCTGATCAGGAATTAAAAGAGAATTTTGGTTCGGATAAAGGGAAATTAGTTCCAACTGACATCGGGATGATCGTAAATGACTTCCTGGTTAAAAACTTCGAAACCATTTTGGATTATAACTTTACAGCCAAAGTAGAGCAGGATTTCGATGAGATCGCAGCCGGAAATGAAGATTGGGCAACGATGATGCGTGTTTTCTATGATCATTTCCATCCAACCGTGAAAAATGTCGAAGAAAATGCCGAAAGAGAATCCGGAGAACGTATTTTGGGAGTTGATCCAAAATCGGGAAAACAGGTAAGTGTTCGTTTGGGTAAATTCGGACCGATGGCACAGATCGGAGATGTGGACGACGACGAAAAACAATTCGCCAGTTTGCGGCCGGAACAGAATATTGGAAATATCACATTGGAAGAAGCTTTAAACTTATTCCTGTTACCTAAAAACCTGGGTACTTATAAAGGGGAAGAAGTAGAGGTGAATAATGGCCGTTTTGGGCCGTATGTTCGTTTTGGAAGTGTGTTTATTTCATTACCTAAAGGCGAAGAACCATTAGATGTCTCATTTGATAGAGCCGTAGAGTTGATCAAAGAAAAAGAACAAGCTGATGCGCCTATCGGGACCTATAAAAACGAACCGGTACAAAAAGGAGTGGGACGTTTTGGGCCATTTATCAAATGGAACGGAATGTTTATCAACGTAAATAAAAAATACAATTTTGATAACTTGTCACAGTCGGATATTGTAGAATTGATCGAAGAAAAATTGCAAAAAGATATCGATAAAGTACTACACAACTGGGAAGAAGAAGGTATCCGTGTTGAAAAAGCACGATGGGGACGTTCGGTAATCCTGAAAGGAAAAGTGAAAATCGAACTTTCAAAAGATGTGGATGCGTCGAAGTTGACTTTGGATGAGGTGAAAGAGATGATTGAGAAAAAAGCACCGGCCAAAAAAACAGCTGCTAAGAAAACAACGGCCAAAAAATCGACAACTAAGACGGCTACTAAAAAAGCAACAACAACGGCAAAAAAGAAATAAGCAATGGCATTTGATTATATTCAACCGGTAGATGCCGATTTTTTAGAATTTATACAGGGGCTAAACGTCCAGACCTTAGGTCGAAAAGTGGTATTCCATACCGAAACGGAATTTCCCAATATTGAAAGTGCTGCGATAGCCATTATCGGAGTGATAGAAAACAGAGGATTCGCCGGTCATAATGATACGATTGAGCTAACCGCGATACGGAAAGCATTTTATCAGCTTTTTCCGGGAAACTGGGGAGCCGAAATCATAGATCTGGGGAATATTGTCGCCGGAAGCTCTTCCGAAGACACCTATTATGTGTTGAAAACGGCCGTCGCACACCTGATAAAAAACAAAGTAATTCCGGTAATAATCGGAGGTTCTCAGGATTTGACATATGCGATCTACAGGGCATACGACCAGTTGGAGCAAATGGTAAACGTTGTCGCGATTGATAATCGTTTTGATTTTGGAAAAGAAGAAAAACAACTGGCCGGTCATTCGTATTTAACGAAAATGATCGTCGAAGAGCCAAACAATCTTTTTAATTATAGTAATGTAGGCTATCAGACCTATTTTAATTCGCAGGAAGAAATCGACCTGATCGAAAAATTATATTTTGATGCCTATCGATTAGGTGAAATTAGTAATAATTCGACCATTGCAGAGCCGGTTTTCCGTGATGCTGATTTGGTCAGTCTGGATCTGACTTCGGTCAAATCGAGTGCTTCGGGTAACTTTACTCAATTTATGCCGAATGGATTTAACGGTAAAGAAATCTGTATCCTTTCCCGTTATGCCGGGATTAGCGATAAGGTGTCTTCTTTTGGTATTTTTAATCATAACAGTACCGAAGCGGAATCGATGTTAGTTGCGCAAATTTTATGGTATTTTATAGAAGGCTATCATTACCGATCGAAAGAATATCCATTTGGAAGCCGGGAGGAGTATTCCCGCTATATTGTGCCGTTGGAAGACGAAGAATTGATTTTCTATAAAAGCGATAAAACGGACAGATGGTGGATAGAAATACCCTTTTTAACAAGTTTTAACAATAAATTAAAAAGAAACACGTTATTACCTTGCACATATGAGGATTATTTGGGCGCAACAAACCATGAGATCCCCGAAAGATGGTGGAAGGCGCAACGTAAAAATATGGTTTAATTAACATGTTCGTAACGTTGAATGTTTAAAAAACGTTTATTTAAACCCTAAATTGTGTTTTATTGTTTTTTTTAAGTTTTTTTTAATAAAATTTTTGCTTTTTAGAAAATAAATAAATAGGTTTACGCCCTTAAAAATATAAATACTATTAACCCAAATTTATATGAAGAAGTTCATTGCATTAACAGCTGTTGTATCCTTGTTTTTCAGCTGTGGTTCTAACGACAGAGGTGAGCTAGTAGGAGTTAAAGGAAAGAAATGGCATCCGGAAAAGCCGTATGGTATGACTTTGGTTCCTGGTGGCGCTTTTATCATGGGTAAGTCAGATGATGATTTAGCCAACGTTCAGGACGCACCGACAAAAACGGTAACAGTTCGTTCCTTTTACATGGATGAGACGGAGATTACGAATAGTGAGTATCGTCAGTTTGTCGAATGGGTAAAAGATTCTACAATCCGTGTTCGTTTAGCTATCTTGGCTGATGAGCAAGGGATGAAGCCAGGTTCTGGAGGAAATAAAGGTGGAAGTATTGGAGATTTCGCTTTTAGTGACCAGGATCCTGCAAAAATGTCTGCATACGACAAATACATGTATGAGAATTATTACAGCGTAGGAACTGATGAGGATCCTTATGCCGGAAGACGTCTTAACAAAAAAGTAAAGTTACATAAAGACCCGCAAAAATACCCGGATGAGTATTATGTTGAGGTTATGGATTCTTTGTATTTGCCTGCAAGCGAGTCGTATAACGGTTTGAGAACTTTCGATGTTTCGAAGTTGAAATTCCGTTACACCTGGATGGATATTCAGGCGGCAGCTAAAGATAAAAGCACTACAAGTAGCAGATCGAAAAGAAGTAAATTTATCAAAACTGAAAATCAGTTAATCTATCCGGATACTACCGTTTGGATTAAAGACTTTGCGTATTCGTATAACGAGCCAATGCACAATGACTATTTCTGGCACCAGGCTTATGGAGATTATCCTGTAGTTGGGGTGAGCTGGAAACAGGCAAAAGCGTTTTGTGCTTGGAGAACGTTAAACAAAAACTCCTATATCAAAAAGAAAAAAGGAAGAGATCAGGTGAACTCATTCCGTTTGCCAACAGAGGCAGAATGGGAATATGCTGCCAGAGGTGGTTTAGAATCTGCAACCTATCCTTGGGGTGGACCGTATGCTAAAAATGACAGAGGATGTTATTTGGCAAACTTCAAACCAAGCCGTGGAGATTATGCAGCAGACGGTGCGCTTTACACTGTTGAGGCTAAATCATACGAACCAAACGATTTCAACTTGTACAACATGTCGGGTAACGTAGCCGAGTGGACGGATTCATCATACGATGCTGCTGCTTATGACTATGTTTCGACAATGAATCCAAATGTACCGGATGCTAAAAACCAACGTAAAGTGGTTCGTGGAGGATCTTGGAAAGATGTATCGTACTACCTGCAGGTGGGTACCCGTAACTTCGAATATGCGGATACAGCGAGAAGTTATATCGGATTCAGAACGGTACAGGATTATATGGGAGCACAAGCTACCGGAAACAGACCGAACTAAAATTCACAAAATAATTCAACTTAACTCAATTTTAAAATTTAACCAATTTTTATTTATAATTAACTTAACTAACTAAAATTTTATTTTATTATGGCACTACCTAAAAAAGTTATGAATTTTGCCTATGGTATGGGGGCAGCAGTGGTAATCGTTGGAGCTCTATTCAAAATTATGCACTGGCCAGGTGCGAGCCCGATGCTTATTATTGGTCTTGGAGTTGAGGCTTTCATCTTCGCATTATCAGCTTTCGATCCAGTTGAAAAAGAATTAGATTGGTCTTTAGTTTACCCTGAATTAGCAGGTGGAGAAGCTAAAAAGAGAGATGTGAAAAAAGCGGATAACCCAACTGAAGCGCAAGGATTATTATCTCAGAAATTAGACAACATGTTAAAAGAAGCTAAAATTGACGGTGAGTTAATGTCAAGCTTAGGTAACAGCATCAAAAACTTCGAAGCTGCTGCTAAAGGAATTGCTCCAACTGTTGATTCAGTTGCTTCTACTAAAAAATATGCTGAAGAGATGTCATTAGCTGCGGCTCAAATGGAATCATTAAACAGCATGTACAAAGTACAATTAGAAAGTGCTACTCGTAATGCAGAGATCAACAAAGAAGTTGCTGAAAACAACTTGAAATTAAAAGATCAAATGCAATCATTGACTGCAAACTTATCTTCATTAAACAACGTTTATGGCGGAATGCTTTCTGCAATGAGCAACAGAAACTAATTAGTTGCATTATTTATTAATCTTTAAAACTAATTAGAAAGAAATGGCAGGAGGAAAATTAACCCCTAGACAGAAGATGATCAACCTAATGTACCTGGTTTTCATCGCAATGTTGGCATTAAACATGTCAAAAGAAGTATTATCCGCTTTTGGTTTGATGAATGAAAAATTCGAAACAGCTAATACGGCTGCTACAGAAACGAATTCACTTACATTAGGCGCCTTAGGTACTAAAGCTGCTGATAACCCGACGCAATTCGGAGAAGCTAAAAAGAAAGCAGATCAGGTAGCGGTTATTACTAAAAATTTCTATGATTACATCGGAAAATTAAAAGCTGATGCAACTGCAGGAGTTGAAAAAAACAAAGACGGAAAACTTCCTTACGAAGCAATGGATAAAGGTGACAAAATCGACGAAGGTTGGTTTAGTGGTGACGGATATTCTGCAAAAGGAAAAGAAATCTCAAGTACTATCGATAAGTACAGAGCAGATATGAAAGCGATAATTGGAAACGATACAAAATACAAAGCTATTGTTGCTGAAATCGATTCTAAATTCAACACTGCTGATGTAAAAGACGGAGAAGGTGTAACTAAAAAATATTTAGATTACAACTATAAAGGATTCCCATCAATCGCTTCTTTAACGAAGTTATCGGCTATGCAGAATGACGTAAAAGTTATCGAAGCAGAACTTTACAACGCATTTTTAGGAAACACTGCAATGGCAGCGGCTTCTATGAAAAATTACAAAGCGTTCGTAATGATGGACAAATCAGCGTTCTTCCAGGGAGAGCAAGTTACAGGACGTGTAGTATTAGGTCGTTATGACGAATCTACTGTGCCAAAAGCAGTTTCTGTAAACGGTGCTTCTACTTCAATCGAAAACGGATCTGCAGTATTCAAAATGGCTGCTGGAAGCGTTGGAGATAAAGATATTAAAGGTAAATTTACCTTTATGGAAGACAACAAACCAGTTGAAATCGAAATTGCAGGAAACTATGTAGTAGTTCCTAAGCCAAATCAGGCTATCGTTTCTGCTGATAAAATGAAAGTTGTTTACCGTGGTGTTGCGAATCCAATTTCGGTTTCTGTACCAGGTATCTCTTCTGATAAAGTAAAAGCGTCTGCTCCGGGTATGGCTGCAGCTGGGAAACCAGGTCAGTACAACCTTACACCAGGTGCTGGAAGTGATGTAACAATCAACGTTACAGCTACTATGCCTGACGGAAAATCATTCAGCAGTAAAGAAGTATTCCGTATTAAAGGATTACCTTCTCCAACTGGAAAAATCCGTGGTGAAGTTGCTGCTAAAGGAGCTAAATCTAACTTAGAGGTTTGTACAATCTCTGCTGAATTAGAAGATTTCGATTTCCCGGTAAGTGTTAACGTTACACAATTTAACATCAAAGTACCAGGTCAGCCAACTATCGTGGTTTCCGGAAACAAAATGGATGCAAGAGCAAAAGCTGCTATTGCTAAAGCCGGAAGAGGTGATATCGTTGTTATCTCTGAGATCAAAGCTAAATTCGTTGGTTTAGATCAAATGCCAAAAAGAGTTGCACCTTGTACATTTGAAGTACAATAAAAACGACCAAGTTTGAGTTTATAATTACTTAAATAGTATATAAAGAATAAAAAATGAATTGGAGAAATTTTTCATTAGTAATTGCATTTACTTTTAGCTCAATTGCAACTTTTGCACAGTCTAATCTTTTAAATGCAAAAACCCCGGCTGATATCGGTAAAAAAACCGCGGCACAATTAAATGCAGATAACGACAAGCCGCTACCTTACGGATATGTGGATGATCGTGATGTATTAATGGGAAAAAAGATTTGGGAAATTATCGACCTTGATGAAAGAGTTAACTTCCCATTGTATTACCCTATTGAAGGGAACTTAGGTCCGGATAGAAAACCATTATACGATGTGTTGGTAGAAGGAATTAAGTCAGGTAAGCTTACTGAAATCTATGATGATAGTTATTTTACAACTAAAAAATCATTAAAAGATATCGAAGCTTCCCTATTCAGAATCGATACAACTGATGCCGGTAAAGAGCAGTACAACAGCTTCACGGCAAAACAGAAAAAAGCTGGTGCTAAAATTTCTGAAGAGTATATCAACAAAACAGAAATCGCAGCAGTTCACGTATCCGATTATAAAGTTGTAGGATACTGGTATTTCGACACCCGTCAGGGAGAATTAAAATACCGTATTTTAGGAATTTGCCCAATTGTTCCGGATGTGTATACAATGGACAAAGAGGAGAAAGAATACATTGATTTGTTCTGGGTTTACTTCCCATCGGCAAGAGATGTGTTACACAGTAGCAAAGCCTTTAACGATAAAAACTCGGCAATGCCAATTACGTTCGACCACCTGTTAAATTCAAGACGCTTCAGCGGTGTGATTTACAGAGAAGAAAACGTTTATGGAGACAGACAAATTGACGAGTACGTAAAAGAAAATGCACAGATGCAATTATTGGAATCAGAACGTGTAAAAGAAAAAATCCGCAATTTCGAGCAGGATATGTGGAATTACTAAAAAATAATTTCTCCAATTTCATAAAAACTCTTACCCAACCGGTAAGAGTTTTTTATTTTTGTAGTATGGTAGACTATTTGATTGTTGGTTCCGGAATTGCCGGTATTTGTTTCGCAGAAACGCTATTACAAAACGGGAAAACCTTTAGGGTATTGGAAGATAATTCCACATCGTCGTCGCGAGTGGCGGGAGGATTGTATAATCCGGTTATTTTAAAACGTTTTAGCCAGGTTTGGATGGCCACTGAGCAATTGGACTACGGTTTGCCTTTTTATGCGGCTATCGCCAAAAGAATCGGTGCTGAATTTGATTTTAAAATACCGATCTACCGGAAGTTTGCTTCCATAGAAGAACAGAACAATTGGTTTCATGCAGCCGATAAACCGAATCTGGCACCATATCTGTCAGCCGATATAATTCATCGGAAATACCAATCGATTACGTCCGATTTCGGCTTTGGTGAAGTGCGTATGACGGGTTATGTAGACACAGCCGTACTATTGAATTCTTATAACGGTTACCTCGAAGAAAACAACTTGTTACTTAAAACACATTTCGACCATTCGAAATTGGTGATCCATGACGATTTTGTACAATATGAGACACTATCCGCGCGACATATCGTTTTTGCCGAAGGTTTCGGTATGATTCACAATCCGTTTTTTAATCATTTGCCATTAGACGGAACCAAAGGAGAATTACTAGTCATTAAAGCGCCGGAGTTAAACCTGGATGTGGTTTTAAAATCCAGTATTTTTATCCTTCCTATCGGTAACGATTTATTTAAAGTAGGCGCGACGTATAATTGGGATGATAAAACCGATTTGCCAACAGAAGCCGGAAAACAGGAATTAGTGGAAGAACTCAAAACACTGATCGATTGCGAATTCGAAATTGTCGACCATTTTGCCGGTGTACGGCCAACAGTAAAAGACCGACGTCCGCTCATTGGAACGCATCACGTCTATCCTAATGTACACCTGTTAAACGGACTCGGAACCCGTGGTGTAATGTTAGGGCCATTTCTGGCAGACAAACTCTTTGAATCGATCGAAAAGAAAACGGCATTAGACGCTCAAATCGACATCAAACGTTTTTATAAAAAATTAGGAATCCGTTTGGATTCCTAAGCTTATATAGTGTCTTTTTTGTCGATATGCTGTTTCCAGTCTTTGTCGTAATGCACAAAAATGTTAATCCAGATGTTTCGGGACAAACGCATGATTACAGGCATAAAAACGATTAAGGTTGCTATAATGGCTATAAATGCAGTTTTAAGACTGGTTCCCAGGAAAATATGGGAAATAACAAAAGCAGCTACTCCAAAAGCAATACCAACCCCATAGCTCACATACATCGCGCCGTAAAAGAAAGACGGTTCGATCTTATAATACGTTCCGCAATGACTGCATTTTTCATGCATGGTAAAAACATGGCTTAGTTTATACGGATTTTTCTCTACATACATGTTTTCTTCCTGACATTTTGGGCAACTACCCGTTAAAATGCTGTTGAGTTTGCTTCCTTTTTTAAACATTTGTAAAAATTTTAGTAAAGGTACGTCTTTAAAAAATTACCTTTGTAGCCTTTGTAATAAAATTATGCTAAATATACACAATTTATCGGTTTCTTTCGGAGGGACTTACCTGTTTGAGGAAGTAACTTTCCGACTGGGAGCAGGTGATCGCGTTGGGCTTGTTGGAAAGAACGGAGCCGGAAAATCGACCATGCTCAAAATCCTATCGCGGGAATTAGCTCCCGATTCAGGAAGTATAGCAACAGAAAAAGAAGTAAAACTTGGTTTTCTAAAACAGGACATCGACTTTGTAAAAGGAAGAACCGTTCTGGAAGAAGCCTATCAGGCTTTTGAAGCTATAAAAAACGCAGAGCTAAAGATGGAAGATATCAACCATCAGTTAGTAACGCGTACCGATTATGAAAGTGAAAGCTATTCGGAACTAATCGAACAGTTGAGCGACGTAACACATCATTACGAAATACTGGGCGGTTATAACTATGTTGGTGATACCGAAAAAGTATTATTGGGATTGGGTTTTAAACGCGACGATTTTGATCAACTTACGGATACATTTTCCGGAGGATGGCGTATGCGTATCGAATTAGCCAAACTATTATTGCAAACCAACGATATATTGCTACTGGATGAACCTACGAACCACCTGGATATCGAGAGTATCATCTGGTTGGAAAGTTTTTTACGAAACTTCCCGGGCGTTGTGGTCATCGTTTCGCACGATAAGATGTTTTTGGATAACGTGACCAATCGGACCATTGAAATTTCATTAGGGAAAATATACGACTTTAGTAAGCCTTATTCGGAATATCTGATTCAACGTCAGGAAATCCGTGAAAAGCAACTGGCTACGCAAAAAAACCAGGCTAAAAAGATCGAAGAAACGGAAAAACTAATTGAAAAATTCCGGGCCAAAGCCTCAAAAGCTTCCATGGCGCAATCGTTGATCAAAAAGCTGGATAAAGTGGAACGCATTGAAGTAGACGAAGACGATAACTCCGTAATGAGTATTTCGTTTCCGGTTTCGGTTACTCCAGGTAGGGTCGTGATTGAAGCCGAACACGTGACCAAAAGTTACGATGAGAAAACCATCTTAAAAGATATCTCTTTATTGGTTGAACGTGGTAGTAAAATTGCTTTTGTCGGACAAAACGGTCAGGGTAAATCGACTTTTATTAAAGCAATTGTTAATGAATTCGAATATCAAGGGGTCATTAAACTCGGGCATAACGTACAACTGGGCTATTTTGCGCAAAATCAGGCCGAATATCTGGACGGCGAAAAAACCCTGCTGGACACCATGATCGAAGCGGCAACCGATAGCAATCGGTCGAAAGTACGGGATATGTTGGGCGCCTTTTTATTCCGTGGTGATGATGTTGAGAAAAAAGTAAAAGTATTGTCTGGAGGTGAACGAAACCGATTAGCACTTTGTAAGTTATTGTTACAACCGATTAACGTGTTGGTAATGGATGAGCCGACAAACCACCTGGATATTAAGTCTAAAAACGTTTTAAAAGCCGCTTTACAGAAATTCGAAGGAACGTTGTTGTTGGTGTCACACGACCGTGATTTCTTACAAGGGATGTCGAATATCGTTTATGAATTCAAAGATCAAAAGATAAGAGAATATCTGGGTGATATCAATTTCTTTTTGGAACAGCGCAATGTGCAAAACATGCGGGAAGTTGAGAAAAAAGACGTTGTTAAAGAAACAGTGGTACAGAAAGACAATAAAGCGCTTTCATATGAAGAGCAAAAAAAACAAAAATCCCTTCAAAACAAGCTGAGTAAAATAGAGAGTCAGGTTCAGGAATTGGAAAAGGAAATCCGAAAAGACGATAAGGCTTTGGCGGAACACTATGAAAAACTAATGCAGGATGCGTCTTTTTTTACAGCGTACGAAAAGAAGAAAAAAGAATTGGAACAGCTTCTGGAAGAATGGGAAAATGTTCAGGAAGAAATAGAGAATACGATTTAAAATAGAGAAAGAGTGGTTTACAGCCACTCTTTTTTATTTAAACGGATTACGTTCCTGCCAGACGGTTTCCGGTTCCAGGGAACGGAATAGTTTTGAAATATAACGGTTGATAAAAGTATTTTCGTGTTGAATATAACCAAACATTTCCTGTGGTTTGGCACCTACCGAACTCTTGATTTCAAGAGCCGTACGGGCAAAAACAATTTTCGTAAAGCCTTTATTCACCGAATAACCAATCATGTCGTAAAGCATATTCAGATACAGCATTTTTTCCCGTTGGTATTCGTCATCATATCCCAGAAAATAGGTGTCGATAGTCGTGCCGTTTTTAATGAGAGTATTAAAACCAATGAGTTTATCCTCCATAAAATAACCGTAAAATAAAAACCGGTCGCCAAATAGTTTTTTTAACTTAAAAAAATGATTGTCAGATAGGAAGAACGTGTTAAAAGGAGCATTCCGGGCTACATTTAGATACAGGCGATGAATCGTGTTGGAATGCTTCTGGATGTCTTCCAAACTAAGCTTTTGTTTAACAATATCACTTGCTTTTTTTCGTGCTCTTTTATATTGATCCCGGTACTTTTTTGTCAGAGCATCCACATAATCATTTTCGTGACTCCAGCTCTTTGGGATGTTAAAAAGCATATTGGGTTGTGTGGTAAACCGGTAAAAAGAAGCGAATTCGGGAATTGTAAAAGGAACGGTATCATTTTCGGAAAAATCCTTAAAAACGGTCAAATGTATTTTTGTTTTTCGTTTTCGAAAGATCTCCTTTAGTGTTTTTGTGGCTTGTAATAATAATTTAATAGCTAGCGACGGTTCAATTTTCTCGTTTAAAACAAAAGCATTCTGACCGGTAAGCATATTATTTCCAATAAAAAGCACATGAGCGCTAAAGTTTCGGAATACAAAATTGCGGGCTGACGTTTTAAGACAGCTATCTCTTTCGCCAAACGATTCGACTTTGTTTAAATCCAGAAACTGCGATAAGGCAATTCCGCACAATTCGCCTTGTTTAAATAAACCAATATAATGGCATACCATATTAGCTGGAGCCGATTTTTCCAGTACTTTGATATACGCTTTGCTGAGAAAAATATTTGACATAGCGAGAGCATCCCAATTTTCCGGGAGCTCGTTGATGGAGGTATAAATTTTATAGGAAAAGTCTGTTATCACAAAAGAAAGAATCGCTCCACAAATGTAGAGCGATTAGTATATAAATAAGTGTTAAAAAGATATTTTTTTCTATTTCATGGCACAAATAATACCTCCCATAATCATACAGCTGATTACCCAGAACCCACCGGCGATTAAAGTATATTTCCAGGATCGGCGCTCAAACAGGGCACCGGTTCCTACTACAGGTAAGGCAAAAAATAAGCCGGCAAAAAAACCGTGTAACATTCCGTGTTTAAAAGTGCGGAAAGCCTCGCCATAATCAGCCATAAAAGCTTGGTACGACGGTTTTGCGACAGTAGGATCACCTCCAATCATTCCCAATGCTCCGAATTGGTGAATGGTCAGCATCTGAAGGATAAAAGAAATAAAAAAGGCATAGACAATAGCCATCCCAAATATAACAGCCATATTACCTGTTTTTACCTGTTCTTCTGTTAAGTGGGCTTCTTTCATCCAGATAGTACCGAAAACTTTCGGATTGTACCATATAAATCCAACTACGAGAGTGGATAATGCAGCTAATAGTAGTGCTAAAAAGTTGATTTCCATAATTTTTTGTTTTTTGTTGTATAAAAGTATGAAAATTAACACATTCTTTTTTAGATTTTATTTTAAATGATTTTTTTGACTGAAAATAGAATAGTTTAATAGCTTTTTAAGAGGCAGAAGTATTACAAAAGCAGTATACGCAAATCCACTCAAAAAACAATAAATTAAAAACATAACATATTGATTTTTAGTGTTTTGTTGTTTTTTTTATTCTTGAGTATAGGTGCGTAGTTGAATTTTTTTTTCGTTGTTTTTTTTGCTGTTACTTTGCTCTGTAAATGATTCGGAAATCACTATGATATATATGATTAAAGTTGATTTCGGAGCGTTTATTAAAAGAGTGGAACACGTTGGAAAGCTAGTACATTCTATATAAATCTGATTTTGTTACAACTTAAATAAAGAGCAAAAGATGTTCTTTAATTTATAAGGGGATTATTTTCATAATTACTTAAAATTAAGTTTTAAAAGTTGTTAATGAGATGTCCATGTGAATTCTTGAAATTGATTGGTAGGGTCAGTTTTGAAGTAAGGGAGTCTTTTAACGATTTGATTTTTAAAACGATTCAGATGGAATAATTCGGCTTACTTGCACTTATAAAAGACAAGATGATTTGAAAATAAAGTTTTTTGGAGTTAAATAGTGTTAATGAGACACCCGTTAGGTTTTTAAAATTGATTGGGGGAGTCAGTTTTGAAGGAAGGGCGTCTCTTAACTATTTAAATTGTAAAAATTGTTATCACCTAAGAAAAGTAAATAAACAGTTTTATAGATGAAAAACAGATGATTTGAAAATAAAGTTTTTTGGGGTTAAACAGTTGTTAATGAGGCACCCGTTAGATTTTAAAAATTGATTGAGGGAGTCAGTTTTGAAGTAGGGTGTCTCTTAACTATCTAATTGTAAAAATTGTATCACCTAAAAAAGTAAATAAACAGTTTCTATAGATGAAAAACAGATGATTTAAAAATAAAGTTTTTTTGGGGTTAAACAGTTGTTAACGAGGCACCCGTTAGATTTTAAAAATTGATTGGGGGAGTCAGTTTTAAAGTAAGGGTGTCTCTTAACTATTTAAATTGTAAAAATTGTTATCACCTAAAAAAAGTAAATAAACAGTTTTTATAGATGAAAAACAGATGATTTGAAAATAAAGTTTTTTGGGGTTAAACAGTTGTTAACGAGGCACCCGTTAGATTTTGAAAATTGATTGGGGGAGTCAGTTTTAAAGTAAGGGTGTCTCTTAACTATATTAGTCTTGGATGATTTTTGCGAGGCAAAGATATATGTTTTTTTATATACTTTTAAAGAAAGATATTGTTTGTCGGTAACTGAGAATAGAATGTCTCGAAATGGCTTTAGTGGTTGTTGTATTGAAAGTCTCCTTTCTTCTAATTAAAAATCAGGTGAAATTCATTTCATTTGTTCGGTAATCTGATTGTTGGTTTCAAGAATAATACGACGTAGCTTCAAAATAATTGGGGAAAGAGTATGGTTTTTTAGGATAATATGTGCGATAGCTGTCGATGCAATCATAATGCTGTTTTAAAATGCAGGTTCGCTGCTATAAGTGCTGCTTTTAATTTGGGTAAAGAACCTTACCCCTACCATGAAAAAACATAAATTCTTTTTCGTTATAATGAGACAGATCTTTAACTAAATTATTGTTATTTTCCAAAGCGCATCTTTCCGAAGCCGAAAATTGCGCTAAAAATTCATTTTTAGGTTTTTGTTTTTTTTACATATAGGGTACACCAGACAATCGCGGCTTTTGTAATAACGATGTCCGTTTTTACAGATACGAAACAACTTTTCACAACTGCTTTTTCAATATCTTCTCTGGCTCTGAAAGCAACAATAGTTTTGATATGCACCAAAGGTAATGGTTGATCGAAAGGGAATTGTACAGATCTTTTAGCATTCTTATAGGTCGATAATTCGTTTTTAAAGGCCTCATCCAGATGGAGCTGGATAGAAGCCTGTATGATTGGTATAGGGAGCACAATACACTACATTTCCATGTGATTTAAAGTAGATATACCATAACTGATTGCTTCTTCGGCTTCTGGTATAACATCTTTAATCGTATTGCGAAGTTGATTTAGAAGTCGCTGAATTATCTCTGGAAAATTCTTGCTATAATGGTCGATTTCTTTCGATGTTTTCAGAATCGGTAATTTAAGTTTACAATTATAAAAATACGATACTTTTATAAAAATTTATATTCGACAGCCATTTTAATGAGCTCTGCTACATTTTTAGCTCCGAATTTCTGAAGCAGATTGCGCCTGTGGGTTTCAACTGTTAGCGGACTTACGAAAAGTTCATCTGCGATGGCAGCTGTAGTTTCACCATTTGCAATTTTTTGTAAAATCTGTTTTTCTCTTTTTGTCAATGTTGGGATCACTTTCCATTCGTTTTGCGATGGTTTCATCATGATTTCTTTCGCTTCTTTGCTAAAAGTCAGTTTTCCATCCAAAGCTTCGGAAATACAGTTTAACAGTTCGTTTGCATCCGCATTTTTTAGCACATAACCACCGGCACCGTTTTGAAGTAGTTGCATCATAATGCTTCGTTCCGCCTGATTACTCAAACCTAAAATAACCGTTTCCGGTGTTTTTTTCTTGATGATTTTGCAAAGCTCAATCCCGTGGTAGTCGGGGAGCATAATGTCAAGCAATACAATATCCACCGCATTACTTTCGAGAAAATTGAGAAAAGACTCCCCATTAGTAAAACTAACAGCAGTAATGCGTAAATTACTTTTTAATAATGTTTTCAGGCCTTCAATAACAATTGGATGATCATCTACAATGGCCAGGATAATTTTTGAAGTATCAGACATATAATTCGATGTTTATAGTGGTTCCCTCGTGAGGAGCCGAATGAATTTCAACAGTTCCATTTAGGTATTTAGCCCGATTTTCAATATTGGTAATACCAATTCCTTTCTTCTGATCCAGAATATTTGTATCAAAACCGCTACCATCGTCTTCGACAGTGATGAAAAAAGTTTTTCCATTCTGACTGCATTGCACCATAATATTTTTGGCGTTTGCATGGCGGATGGCATTGGATAGTGCTTCCTGAATAATACGGTAGATGATCACCTGAGTAGAAATCTCCATTTCGGTATCCAAATTAAATGACTCATAACTAATGGAAATATTCTGAGATTCTAGGGCTTCACATAGATCTTTTAGAGCTGTTTCCAGACCAAAACGAAGTAACGTTTCCGGCATCATATTACGGGCTATACGACGTAATTCGGTAACAGCATTGTCGAGCTGACCTATGATTTTATGGATTTCTACGGGATTGGGATTTTTACCACCATGGCTCATTTCACCGGATAGTTTTATTTTTATTCCGGCAAGCATTCCGCCTAAACCGTCATGAAGGTCGCGTGCTACCCTTCGGCGTTCCCGTTCTTCGCCTTCCAGCATGGCTTCGGTTGTGGATAAAAGTTGTTGTTGGTGTAATTCTTTCAATTGTTGCTGGTGATTGATTTCTTTTTGTTCCGATAATTTTTTCTGATTTCTATAGAAAGCAAAAGCCAGTAAGGCGATGGCTAGAAAAAATAATGTCGATGCACCGAGCAAACTACTAAAAAGCCGATTGTTGCGGGCTGCCAAATCGGCTTCTTTTTTATCGGTTTCCAAAGCTGTAATTTTTTTCTGATTTTCTGCGTTTTGAAATTGGACTTCCAGCTCATTGATTTTCTCTTTGAGCTTACTGTCGTTAATACTATCGCTCAGTTTACTGTATTGTGTCTGCCATTGATATGCTTCTTTCAGGTTCCCCATTTTTTCATTAACAGCGGCCAGTTGGGTATAAAACATTTTCCGATTGTTTACTTCGGCGGACAGATTGCCTTCCTTTAAAAGTTTTACTAACAAATCCCGGGCATTTTTATATTCTTCCAATTGCAGGTAAATATCATACTTTCTAAAAGTAAGCATTTGCAATAAAGTCGATTGATTTAGACTTTTAGCCAGCATAATCCCTTTATCGATACTTTTGATAGCATTGTTAAAATAGCCTTTCGAAATAAGATACAACCCTTCGTTGTAATAGTAGTAGGGATACTGTGTCGATTCTTTATGCGGTTCCAGGATAACTTTAGCCTTGTCCAATAAGATTTTAGCGGTTTCACTATCGCCTTTGTAAATGAAATTACTTACCGCACCGAGGTAGGCAAGCATCAGTTCGGAAGATCCTGGTTTCTTTTTTTCGAGCAAATCGATAGCCTTTTTATTATAAGCTTCGGCTTTATCAAATTGGGCGTTATACATAAAAAGGGTACCCAATTGTGAATAATAATGTGCCATTTTTTCGGATTTACCGGATTGTTGTGCAAGAGGGATTGATTTGTTTAATAAAATATTAATTACAAATGGATCTCCTTTTTTATTTCGTTGCAATATGCCATAGTTGTACCAGGCTGCTGCTGCTGCTTCATAACTGGCTGCTGTACGGAAGGCCGTTAGTTTTTGAGTGGCTTTGCGTAGGGATATTTGTGCCTTTTCCGGATGGATTGCCGATAGATGTTGGCCTTCATAAAAAAAATACAGAGCATTTAGATAGGGATTTTTAGCACTCAGTTGTTTGCCTTTGGTTAGGAACATCCGGCTTTTTACAGTGTCTTTCGCCCGCCAGTAATCGGAAAGCAAAAAACAGGCATTGGCTTTACTACTATCGGCTGATCTGGAATAGACAATCTGGCGAAGACTATCGGCATAGGTTTTTTCGTTGACGGGTAATAACTGTTGTGCAGTAACGGAAAAGAAAAAACCGTGTAGTAGTAAAAAAAGCCATAAGAGCTTGCGGAGGTATGAGGACCATTGCATGGAATACATTAATTTTTGAGTAATAAGAAAGAATTTTCTTTCTAAAAATATTCTTTTTAAAAACAAATTCCTTCAAAGATTGTAAAAACATCGCAAAAAGCCATGCGAATGTTATAAAATACCGGAAAACCAGTAGAAAAAAATACTCATTTTCTGCTATTGTTGCTGTTTTTACGGGAATCTAACTTTGCTACAGAAAAAGATTGTTAACCATTTAGACATTTTATATTATGAGAAAGAAGATTTTAGCGACGTTAGTATTGACCATGGCCTTCGGATTGATTTCCACATCGTGTAGCAGCGATAGTGACGGGTCGGGAAATGGAAGCGGATCCGGAGGAACCAACAAAATGGTGCGTTATAAAGCAATAGCATCCGATAATGCTACGATTGATGTAATTGCCTATACTAATGCACAAGGGGATATGACGACCCATACGGATATAAATGCCACTACCTGGGAAAGTCCGGAAATCAACATGCCGGCATCGGTACAAGCGATTTCGTTTGGAGGGTCGGCCAATGTAGCAACACAGGGAGAAACAGGCACACTAAAAGTGCAGATCATTGTAAACGGAGAGGTTGTAAAAGAAAACATATCGACCGGATCGGTTATGTCGGCATCGACAACATTATATTAATATAAAAACAATACTACCCTCCGTTTGTTTTTATCCGATAAAAAAGCCGCTTTACTAAAAAGCGGCTTTTTCGTTTTGTGGTATGTACAATTTAGAATATTATTAGGAGCTATGTTTTGCGCTATATAAATTGTTCAAATTGTAGATTTTATTTTTTTTCGATCGTAAAACGCACATAAGGACTGTCGCCTGTGCTAATAGATCCGGTTATCCCAAGTCCTGCGGATTTTCGATAGATCCAGGGGCGGGTACTATTGTAGTATAAATTGTTGTAATCAATTTCTTTAAAATCGACCAATACATTATTGGTATATACCCACGACCATGGGACATATGTTCCAAAGCTAAGATTTTGATTGTTATATAGATAGGTTAGTTGGTTGTATACTCCGGTTGCTTCCCCAGTATCGTGTGACGCTAATATAAGGCCATACTCTCCGGGAGGGATGTTGGGAGGTGAATTAAAAAAGGTGCTGTTGTACCAGGTAGATTTACTTTTAAAAGTAAGTGTTTTGTCCGTTTTATTGTGGATTAAAATTTTTGCTGTTAGACCAGTCCCATATCGCGCCTTTAGACGGTCAATTTTTTTTAAAGCCTCCCGATAGCTTTTTGCTAGGTTTGAGCGGAAAGGGAATACGGAGTTTTTTGTAAGGATAAGCTGACTTTCAAGCCCGTAATGATCAGAACAGGATGCGTTAGCTTTTAGATACTCTGAAAAATAACGACAATGTTTGATCACTTTAGAAGAATGAGCTGTCCATCCACTCGAAAAGAGAATATAATCTAAGCATTGTTGATAATCATTGGACGAGCAATAATAGTGTGCCAAATGATTTGTTGCGCTGTTATAAGTATAGCCGGGGTTGTTTGGATTACTTTTTCTATAGGAATCCTGATAGTCAGGGAATACGGATTTTAAAATGTCATAATATTCATCAGATTCTCCGATAATATTTAAATCGCCAACAATAATACTCGGAACCTCTAAATCGGACATATGATTTCTCATTTGTTGCAATTGTTTTTTGCGAGTAGCACTGTATGTTTCATCAGACTGGGTATGGGTAAAAAAAGAGACGAAATCCCCAAATGGAGTCGTGAATCGGGTTTTATGAAAACCTTTTGGTGCAAACCAATCCCAACCGGCTCCATTGCCAAACACGGTAAATTCATTATCGGATATTGGAAATTTGGATAATACTAATAGCCCATCACCCTGATTGAGATTACACGCATTAGAATGGATGGAAAATGGAAACAATTCTTTTAAATTATTGAGCATACTGTTTTTGGTCCAATCGTTCCAGACTTCGGTTAGGAAAAGGACATCAATGTGAGCAAGAGAAGACTTAATAAACGTTTCAATTTGTTTCTGACGTACGGCGTCTTCAAAAGGAGCGGCCCTAAATATAAGTGGAGATTATAGGTGGCAATTTTTAGGGTGTGGTTCTGATTATTGAAAGTAGTTTTGGCTTTCAAAGCCATTATGGATTCACCTTCTTTTGAAAATGATGGTTCATCCTGACAACCAATAAACGCAAGTATACACAATAGTGCTGCAAAGAATAAAACTTTAGACTTCATAATATAATAGTTATATAGTTATAAAAAAATAAAATGAAGGGAATAGGTGCGGTTAAAACCAGGCTTTTTAAGGGGAATTAAAATTTGATTGTAATCACTGTTCGATCTCCAGAAATCGGAATAAAATGATCATCATATTTTTGAGAGGAATGAAATAAACTACAATTTACGAAGGTGAAGGTAGCTATAAGTGGTTAATAGAATGGGATAAGAAGTTTTTTTGTCTATCTGTGACTCTATTTGTCCTTAGGCTTCCACCTGACTTTTGTATATTTAGTGTATAAAACAGCAATAATGAAAATATACATAGGGTTGTTCGTACTGGTATTAACGTGTCTGGCTTGTCAGAATACAGAAAAAACGAATCCGATCGAAACGCAAAAAGAAACCAGACAGGTCATGTCGTTTGATAAGGAAAAATGGGCGGTTAAAAGTGATGCCGCCTATGCGTATAGAGAGATGATGCTTCAAGATTTGATCGATAGTAAGCGGTTAAAACAGCTCAAAAAAGCAGCTATTTTGGAATTATTAGGAATGCCCGACCGAACGGATAGCTTATATCTCTTTTATACCATTCTACAGAAACGGGCACTATTTTTTCCGTTGCAAACCAAGTCGATGGTTATAAAACTAAAGGACAATGATAGTGTCGAATGGGTAAAAATACACGAATAGTAAAATAAAAAACGGTAGATTTTATACTAAAATAAAGGATGATACAATTAGAAATAAGGAAAGAAGATAAAAATGATTTTGAAGCTGTTTTGAAGCTCATTGAAAATGCTTTTGAAAACGTTGCATTCAGTGATCATCAGGAGCAGTTTTTGGTGGAACGCTTGCGGAATTCGGATACTTTTGTACCGGAGTTGTCTATTGTTGGAGTGTTAGAAGGTAAAATTGTAGGTTATATTTTATTGACGAAAATTGTGATCAAAGCCAATAATGGAGTTGAAACCGAATCGTTGGCGTTGGCACCCGTAGCCGTTTTACAGGATTTCCAGAAAAAAGGAATCGGTGGTCAGCTGATTCGGGCGGCACATGACAAAGCCCGTACAATGGGTTTTGGTTCGGTTATACTTTTGGGACATGAAAAGTATTATCCAAAGTTTGGTTATCAAATGACAAGTCAATATGGAATACGATTGCCTTTTGATGTTCCCCCTGAAAATTGTATGGCGATTGAACTGATACCCGGAGCACTAAAAGAAGTATCGGGAGTTGTGGTATATCCAAAAGCATTTTTTGAGTAGAAATGTGTAGTTCGTCTGGACGAAATTTTAATGACTACTGATTTCTATTTGCCGGATTTAAGGCTATAGTAACTGCATTTTCAATGTCCAGAATCGTTCCGTTTTCTGATTGTTGGTTGTAGAATATTACGTTGTCTTCATATTGCGCTACAAAATTATAAACCGGCGCTACTATTACTTTATTGCTGTTGGATATAAGTCCCCATTTTCCGCCTTGAACATCCCAATGCCCGTTATTATCCTGTATATAGCGGGAATAATAGAGTAGACCGGTTGGATTAATTAAAAACAACGTACTGTCAAAGGTTGGTTCCATCCAATTGTATACAAACGGGATTTGTAAATTCTGGTTGTAATCAAAAACACCGCATTTGCCACCGTCTAAAACGAAAAAAGAATCCAGTGATGGGGAACTTAGAAAATCAGGATCAAAATCGGGTTCTGCATTTTTCCGATCGTATACAATAATTGAAGCATGCCCTCGAAAAATCATATCATATACAGGAGGAATGATCATTTTAAAATTGCGATCCAAAAGTCCTCGATTTCCGATCATATCCGTATTGTCATAGTAAAAGTCAGAACCCACTTTGGTGTCGTAGATGGTATAATAGGAGGGATCGTTTTCAAATGTAATCAGACCGTATTCAAGCTTTTTTATAAGCATTCCATTTTGATCAAAAAGGTGATAAACAGAATGTCCCTTATCATTGATCACTTCCCGGGCTTTAAAAACTTCTAATGTCTCGTTATATTCGATTTCCCGGAATGCAAGAGGGATGATTGTTTCAAAAGTGGTCGTCATAACGCCGCAAAACGATCCGTTGGAAACCAGAAAACTTTCCGGATTTAGCACCTGAATGCTGTCAAAAATGGCGGGTAATACAATTTCAAAATTTTCATCAAGAATACCGGTTTTGGTTTCGGTATAACCATCTGCTTTTTCAATAAAAACACTGAAAAACAAAATGTCTTTTTTGGTGTGCGACTGATTAATGGAATAATAATCGGTTGTGTCGATTAGTATTTCGCCCGCTTCCGACACTTTTAAAGCCCGGTTGGTATTCGTAATTGTATCGAAAAGGTTTAAAACAGCAAATCCCCGGGTGTCATAAAACCCGAAAAAATCCCCATATTTTAAATTAAGCTTGTTACAAATAGAATCAAACACCTTTCGGATGCGCTCCATTTCAAGGAATCGTTTTTCGGCAATTGCTATTTCTTCCGGATTCATGTTTTCTGCGGTTTCAAGTAATCTCAAAAATAAGATAAAAAAGGAAAAAAAGGGTGTTGAAGGCTGTTTTATACGATTGTATAGTAGGTAGCAAAAAATGCCCTTTAGTAGCGGGAACAGGACTCGAACCTTTGTCCGCGGCGGCGGATATGATCCTGAACGAGCTGCCTACTGCTCTATCCCGCGATGTGAGTTAGTATTCTCAGGCTGTTTCTTTTAGGGGAAAGGATGGTAGGTTTAAATCAAAAAAAGCCCCATCAAAAATGTTGATGGGGCTTCCTGAGTAGCGGGAACAGGACTCGAACCTGTGACCTTCGGGTTATGAGCCCGACGAGCTGCCTACTGCTCTATCCCGCGATGTGCGTTTGTACTCTCAGTATGTTTTCTTAGTAGCGGGAACAGGACTCGAACCTGTGACCTTCGGGTTATGAGCCCGACGAGCTGCCTACTGCTCTATCCCGCGATG